>VFQR01000168.1_pt1 | contig 137475 bp, 128 predicted proteins | sample 3512321 | NCBI WGS metagenome assembly VFQR01 (sample SAMN10412374, study PRJNA504923) | tailings metagenome | isolation source: Relicate 3 Philex TSF1 revegetated site | place: Philippines: Tuba, Benguet | collected 2017-08-29 | reverse complement strand
TGCCGAGCTTGTCCCACATCGTGCGGCCGGCGGGGCCGCGGATGTCGTCCATGATGTTGGCGACGCGGTTCTTGTCGAGAACCTTGCCGAGCAGGCGTTCGGTCGAATCGAACGTGCCGACCAGCGAGCCGGTGGCCGCGATCTGGTCGGCGAATTCCACGATCAGGCGTTCGATGATCGACGAGTTGACCGTGCCCAGCCCCGCCATGGTCTGGGACAATTCCTTGATTTCGTCGTCGGACATCAGCGCGAAAAGTTTCGCGGCGACTTCCTCGCCCAACGACAAAAGGAGGATCGCGGCCTTTTCCTGGCCGGACAGGGTGCGATAATCGTCGCGAATGCGCATGGGCCGTTCTCGGGCGCGATGAATCCTAGATAAGCCGGTACTTTAGCAGAATTCCGGCGATCTGCGAACAGATCGGAATTCACGCCTGTCGGGCGCAAAAATTGGCCCAGATTTCCCGATATTTGGCCTCGACCGCGCGGGCATAGGCGGCCGCATCGCCGACCGCCGAACGGCGGACGGCCTCACGTAAATTTTCCCGTGCGGAACGGCGCGCGGATGTATCGGCCAGCAGGGTTTCGACGATGCGCACGTAATCGCCGGGGGTGTCGGCAATCCATTCGGCGCGGCCGATCGCGGCCAGGATCGACGCCGACAAGCGGCCCTGGATCGTCCGGCCGCGCAAGGTGACCAGCGGCACGCCCATCCAGAGCGCGTCCAGCGTCGTCAGCCCGCCGCCATAGGGGAAGGGGTCGAGCGCCACGTCGAGGCGCGCGTAGTCGGCGTAGTTCGCCGCGCGATCCGTGGGGCCGACGAGATCGGCTTTCGCCGGATCGATCCCGGCGGCGGCGAGCCGCGCTTCGATCCGCGCGCGCGCGGCCGCTTCGACGATCGTGCGGTCCTTCAGCACCAAGCGCCGCCCCGGCTTGGCGAGCAGCCGCGCCCATAACCGCAACACCGCATCGTCGAGCTTGGCGATGCGGTTGAACGTGCCGATATAAAGCGTCGAATCGTCGCGCGCGGGCCATGCGGGTTCGGGCGCGTCCGACGGTGCCGCAAAGAACTGCGCATTGGGCAGGTCCAACGCTTTCTCCGCGAATTCGTCGCGCGAAACGGCGGGCAGCGCCACCTTATCGGTGAACAGAAAATCGATGGCCGAAAGCCCCGTGCCGTTCGCGTCGCCCCAACCCGTGATTTGAAGAGGGGCGGGTTTGCGCGCGAAGACCAGCAGACGATTGCCGCCGGTATGGCCGGACAGATCGACCAGAATGTCGATGCCGTCGTCGCGCACTTGGGCGGCGGCCGTGTCGTCGGAAACCCCGCGCCAATCGCGCCAGCGATCCGCGAGCGCCTTGAACTGCACGGTGCGCGCGTCGTCGGCGGGATTGCAGGAATAGAGCACGGTCTCGACGGCGTTTTTGTCATGCGCTGCCAAAATCGGCTCGATCACGCCCGCGGCGGCGTGCTCGCGGAAATCGCCGGAGACATAGCCGACGATAAGACGCTTCTTGGGATCGCGCGGATTGGCGTGCGGCCGCCAGGTCGCGCGCAGCGGCTCGGCATAGCGCCGCGCCCAATCCTTGCGCCGTTTCTGGGTTTGCGCGTCGTTGAGATCGGGATCGAAATTCGCCGCGAAGATGGCGCCCGATCCGCCGGCAGGGTTGGCGGGATCGAGCGTCGCGGCGCGTTCGAAGGCGGCGCGCGCGTAGCGATGGCGGCCTTGCGCGATCAGCGCCACGCCCAGCGAGATATTCGCCGATGCCGCCAATGGATGCTCGGATGCGGCGAGGGGGAACAGCAGCTTTTCCGCCTCCTGCGCGCGGCCGAGCTCGGCGAGCAAGCCGCCATAGTTCAAGATCAACGCGGGATGATGCGGATCGCGCGCGTGGAGCTTTTTGTAGGCCGCCAGCGCTTCGCCGCCGCGCCCCAGCGCGAGCAGCGTTTGCGCGCGATTGCCCAACGCCGCGAAATCGCCGGGCAGCTTGGCCAAGGCCGCGTCGAGTTCGGGCAAGGCTTCGGCCGCGCGCGATTGCGCCAGCAAGATCTGGCCAAGGATCGCGTGGGCTTGGGGCACATCGTCGCGATGCGTCATCGCGCCGCGCAATGCCGTCTCGGCCGCGCGCAATTCGCCTTTCTGGGCGAGCAACACGGCGACATTGCACGCGGCTTCGAGGAATTCCGGAACGGCGCGCAACGCCGCGCGGTAGCAATCGAGCGCGCGGCCCGCATCGCCTTTGTTCTGCGCGTCCAGCCCGGCCTGAAAATCGGCGAGCGCTTGGCGGCTTCGGGCTTCGTTCGTATCGGACATCCGAAATCAGACTGGCGCGGGGGAAGGGCGGGATCAAGCGGCTTGCGAGGGATCGAAGCACCGGCCATGCTGCGGCGCGTGGTTTGCGAGACTTCGGACCATCCGGGCGGACGGGGGAATTCCCGCCGCCCTTTTGCCGATCAATCGACAAAGGAGTCCAGGATGAAAAAGATCGTCGCTCTTCTCGCGCTGTCGGCGGCCGTCGCGGCGCCCGCGATGGCGCAAGCACCCGCCGGTTTGCGCGGCCCCACGCTCGATACGATCAAGGCGCGCGGCCAGTTGATCTGCGGCGTCAACACGGCACTGCCGGGCTTCTCGGCGCCCGACGCGCAAGGCGTGTGGCGCGGGCTGGACGTCGATCTGTGCAAGGCGATCGCCGTCGCCGTGTTCGGCGACGCCAGCAAGGTGCGCTACGTGCCGACGACCTCGCAGCAGCGCTTCGTCGCGCTGCAATCGGGCGAGATCGACGTGCTGACCCGCAACGCCACGCAGACCTATGCGCGCGACGTGTCGCTCGGCCTGCACGAGGCGGGCGTGAATTTCTACGACGGCCAAGGCTTCATCGTGCGCAAGGCGGCGAATATCGCCTCGGCCCGTCAGCTCGATGGCGCCACGGTCTGCGTGCAGCCGGGCACGACGACTGAGCTCAACCTCGCCGACTATTTCCGCGCGCAGAAGATGCGCTTCACGCCGGTTGTGATCGAGCGATTGGAGGAGAACATCGCGGCCTATCAGGCCGGCCGCTGCGACGCCTATACGACCGACGCGTCGGGCCTCGCCGCGATCCGCACCAGCCTGGCCGTGCCCGGCGATCACATCATCCTGCCCGAGCGCATTTCGAAAGAGCCTTTGGGGCCGATGGTGCGCAAGGGCGACGATCAATGGCTCGCGATCGTCAAATGGACGCTGCGCGCGATGATCGAGGCCGAGGAATATGGCGTCAATCAAGCCAACGTGGACGAGATGCTGAAATCGACCGACCCGGTCGTGCAGCGCGTGCTGGGCGTGCAGGGCGGGTTCGGCGCGATGATGGGCCTCGACAACAAATGGGCCTACAACATCATCAAGCAGATCGGCAATTACGGCGACAGTTTCGAGCGCAACGTGGGCGTCAAGACGCCGCTCGCGCTGGAACGCGGCATCAACGACCTTTGGACCAAAGGCGGGTTGATGTACGCGATCCCGCTGCGTTGACGATGCGCGGTCTCGACCGCACGCTGAAGCTGCCGGGCGGCGAGGCCGTACCGCAATTCGGGCTCGGCACCTGGCGCATGGGCGAGAGCAAGGCACGGGCGGCGGGGGAACTCGCCGCCCTCAGCGCTGGGCTCGACGCCGGCGTCAAGCTGATCGATACCGCCGAAATGTATGGCGAGGGCGTGGCCGAGGAAATCGTCGGCCAAGCGATCGCCGGGCGGCGCGATCAAGTTTTCATCGTCTCGAAAGTCTATCCGCATAACGCGAGCCGCTCGGGTGTCGCGCAAGCTTGCGCGCGCTCGCTCAAACGGCTCGGCACCGACCGGATCGATCTCTATCTGCTGCATTGGCGCGGCAATCATCCGCTGGACGAGACCGTCGCCGGTTTCCAGGATTTGAAGAAAGCGGGCAAGATCCGTCATTGGGGCGTGTCGAATTTCGACGTCGCCGACATGGAGGATCTGTTCGACGCGGGCGGGACGGCCTGCGCCGCCAACCAGATCCTCTACAATCTCGGCCGGCGCGCGGCGGAGACGGGCTTGTTCGCGCTTTGCCGCCAGCATCGCATTCCGCTGATGGCCTATTCGCCGCTCGAACAAGGCCGCATCCCCAGATCGCCGGTGCTGGCGAAGATCGCGGCGGCGCAGAAGGCCACACCCGCGCAGGTGATGCTCGCCTGGGTCGCGCGCCACAAGGACGTGATGGTCATTCCCAAATCGACAAGCACGGCGCATCTCGCCGAGAATATCGCGGCGATGAATCTCGTGCTTTCGGCAGACGATCTCGCCCAAATAGAAACGGCGTTCCCCGCGCCGAAGCGGGAAACGCCGTTGGATATGCTCTGAAAATCGCGCGGCGTGCTTACGCGTCGGCGAGTTCGGTTTTCTTTTCCTTCGCCAAAGCGCGGGTGCGTTCGCCGAGTTTCGCGAGGGCGCGTTCCTCGAGCTGGCGCACGCGTTCGCGGCTCACGCCGAAGCGCTTCGACAGATCGTCGAGCGTCGCAGGCTCGGCCGCCAGGTTGCGCGCGCGCACGATCTCGCGTTCGCGCGCGTCCAGCGTGGCGAGCGCGCGTTCGACGAGGCCCAAGCGCCAGCGCTTTTCGTCGTCGGCTTCGATGCGCGAACCGAAATCGGCGGACGGATCCGCGATTTCGCTCGGCAACACGCTGCCTTTGCCGGTCTCGACGGGGGCGTCGAGCGGCACTACGGCGCCGCGCGTCGCCATCTCGATCTCGGCGACATCGGTCATGCCGAGATTGGTGGCACTGGCGATCTTGCGCCGATCGCCGTCGGTCAGGGTCTTGTCCTGATCGATGCCGAGCTTGCGCTTCACGTTGCCCAGGCCGAAGAGCAGCTTCTTGCGCGCGACCGCCGTGCCGATCGTGACCATCGACCACGACGACAGCAGGAATTCCTGGATCGCGGCCTTGATCCACCACATCGCATAGGTGGACAGACGCACGCCCTTGTCGGGGTCGAAGCGCTTGACCGCGTGCATCAGGCCGATATTGCCCTCCGCGATCAGGTCGTGCATCGGCAGGCCGTAGCCGCGATATTTCCACGCCATCTTCACGACGAGGCGAAGATGCGAGGTGACGAGCTTGTGCGCGGCCTTCACGTCCTGCGCGTCGCGGAAGGCGCGGGCAAGGGCGCGCTCCTCCTCGACTTCGAGGATCGGGAACTTGCCGATTTCGGCCATATACTGCGCGAGTTCGCCGCGCTGGGATTTCGGCGAAAAACCGCTCCGGGGAGCGTAAATGGTCGGCAATCCGACCGTCGGTGCGAATGACATGAAATCACCCTCCTAGGCATGATCTCGTAACGGACCCCATCTGGGCATCCGAGTAAGACGAAAGTAAGGCGTCACCCCCGCTTTTTCAAGGCACCATTTTAACGAAGGTTAACAAAAAAGGGCGCCGAGCCATCCTTAACCTATTGATTTGTATACGCCGCAGGGGGCGTGTTAGAGGCCCCTTATGGCCCTATCGATCCGCCTGCTGGAACAAACCGTAACACGCGACGGCGCCGCCGCCGCCCTGGCCGGGCTGGCGCTCGAAGCCGCGTCGGAAGGCCTCGCCTTGGATCTAACGGCCCAGGCGGGAAGCTTATTCGCCGCCTTCGACGAAGGGCGTTTGGTCGGTGCGGCGGTTCTGGAACTGGACGGGCGCGACGGCCGCGATCATGCGGCGCGTCTCGTCACGTTGATCGTCGGCCGCGCGGATCGCCGCCAAGGGGCGGGGCGTGCCCTGGCGACAAATGCCATCGCCCATGCGATCGCCAAGGGCCGCAGCGCCATCGCGTTCGAAACGCCGGCGGGCGGTGCGGGCGAATCCCTCGCGCGAAATCTCGGCTTTCGCAGCGTCGGCATTCGGCCGGATACGTGGCGCGACGGTGGCGGCGAGAGTATCGCGGCGGCGCTTCTGCATCTGGATTTGCGGGGCAACGAATTGCCCGACATCTCGCCCTTCCGCCTGCGCACGGCGCGCGATGCGGACTCGCCGGCGATCATCGACCATATCGCCGCGATCTGGGCCGAGTATCCGGGTTGCGTGATGGATCTCGACGAGGAAAGCGATCTGAAGGCGGTCGCGACGAACTACGCCGCCGAAGGGGGCGCGATCTGGGTCGCGGAAGACGCGAAGGGCAAGCTCGCCGCCACGATCGCGATCAGCCCGTGCGAGGCCGCCCCCGGCGGTATCAAGCTTGGGCGGCTTTACGTCGCCAAATGGGCGCGGCGCCAAGGCCTCGCGGCCAAGCTGCTCGACTTCGCCGAGCGTGCGGCGCGCGCCCGTGGCGCGAGCTTCATGGAACTTTGGAGCGATACGCGCTTCAAGGAAGCCCATGAATTCTACGAAGCGCGCGGCTATACGCGCCTGCCGGGCGAACGCGCATTGCGCGATGCCTCCGACAGTTACGAATATCACTATCGAAAGGCGCTTTAAGCGCCGCGATCGATCGCTTCCCAGGATTGCTTCTTGCGATAGATCGTCGACGGGCTGATTTCCAGGAACGCCGCCGCGCGCGGAATATTGCCGTCGCAGGAAGCGATGGCCGCCTCGATCGTCTCACGCTCGGTGATCCACAAGGGGCGGATCGCAGGCTTAGCGCCGGCGGGCAGCGGGGCAGGGGTGGTTTGCGCCGCGTCCGGCGCCTTGGACGGCACGCTTTGCAAGGCGCTTTCGGCCAGATGCAGCGGCAGCATGTCGGCGCGCACGATCTCGCCTTCATGCAGCACGACGACCGAGCGCATCACGTTCTCGATCTCGCGCACATTGCCGGGCCAGCCATAGGTGCGCAGCGCGTATTCGGCGGCCGGGTCGATGTCGCGGAATTGCTTTCCTTCTTCCGCCGCAAAACGACGCAGCGCATGGCGCGCGAGCAAGACCGCGTCGTCCTCGCGTTCGCGCACCGGCGGCAACGCGATCGAGATGACGTTCAAGCGGAAAAACAGATCCTCGCGCAGGCGCCCGGCCTGCACGTCCAAACGCGGATCGCGCGGGCCGCCGCACACGATGCGCGCGTCGGACGGGACCTGCGCCGCCCCGCCCTCGCTTTCGACCATGCCGGTTTCGAGCCAGCGCAGCAGCTTGGTCTGAAGGCCGATTTCCAATTCCGCGACGTCTTCGAGATAGAGCGTGCCGCCATGCGCGCGGGCGATGGCGCCGCCGCGCGGCTCGCCGTCGCGGCCGAACAATTCCGCCCCTTGCAGGGCTTTGGGGATCGTCGCGCAGGATAGCGCCACGAACGGTCCGGCGGCGCGTTGCGAGCGGCGATGGATCGCGTCGGCGCAGACTTCCTTGCCGGTGCCGCTTTCGCCGACCACGAAGATCGGCGCGGTGCTGGGCCCAGCACTATCGACGATGCGATAGACGCGTTGCATGGGCAGGGCCGCACCCACCAAACCGAAATAACGGTTACGGCCGAATTCGCTTTCGTAGGTTTCGACCGCGGCACGCAAGCGCCGGCGTTCGAGCGCGTTGCGCATCGTGACAAGCAGGCGGTCGCGCGCGAAGGGCTTCACGACGAAATCGAAGGCACCTTCGCGCATCGCTTCGACCGCGACGGCCAGCGTGCCGGTCGCGGTGACGACCAGCGTTTCGACCGGCAGGTCCTGGCGCTTCACCTCTTTCAGCACCGACAAGCCGTTGCCGTCGGGCAGATTGAGGTCGAGCACGACCGCGTCGAAATGTTCCGACCCGAGCAACGACAACGCGGCCGCAACCGTACCGGCGGTCTTCACGCGATAATCGGCCGACCGTAGATATTCCTCGTACAGGGCCGCGGTCGATTCGGAATCCTCGACCACAAGCACGGCAGGGGAGGCGCGCATTGCGGCTTTGATGGCCGATGCGGTGGGAAGTTCGTCATCCATACCCGTATATTGTCCGCGATAAGCCCCCGCCGCTTCAAGGGTATTTCGCGGCGGGCCTTCCCTTTGTCGCGAAAGGGCTCTAGGTTCCCATCGATAACGCACCCGTCGAAAAGCGGGGCGGCGAACAGGGTAGCGGACAGGGTCTGGACGGGTGGAGTATTTCCTCCAGCAATTGATCAACGGGCTGACGCTCGGGGCGATCTATGGCCTCATCGCGATCGGCTACACGATGGTTTACGGCATTGTGGGGATGATCAATTTCGCCCATGGCGAAATCTATATGATCGGCGCGTTCGTCTCGCTGGTCGCTTTCACGATCCTGGGGACCTTCGCCTTCGCCAATCCGGTGCTGGCGATCCTGATCGTGCTGATCGCGGCGATCGTGTTCACTTGCGCCTATGGTTGGACGGTCGAACGGATCGCCTATCGTCCGTTGCGCGGGTCGTTCCGCTTGGCGCCGCTGATTTCGGCGATCGGCGTCTCCATTTTCCTGCAGAACTATGTGCATCTGCTTCAGGGCGCCAAGATGAAGCCCTTGCAGCCGATCGTCACCGGCGGCTTCGTGATGACGGGCGATGGCAGCTTTCCGGTCCGCATCACCTTTCTACAGATCGGCATCATCATTGCGACCGTCGTTCTGATGGCCGGGTTCACGCTGCTGATCCACAAGACAAAACTTGGCCGCGCGCAGCGCGCCTGCGAGCAGGACCGCAAGATGGCGGCGTTGCTGGGTGTGAACGTCGACCGCACGATTTCCATCACCTTCGTGATGGGGGCGGCGCTTGCCGCCGTCGCGGGATTGATCTTCACGCTCTATTACGGCGCGGTGGATTTCTTCATCGGCTTCCTGGCGGGGCTCAAGGCCTTCACCGCCGCCGTGCTCGGCGGAATCGGCTCGCTGCCCGGCGCCATGCTGGGCGGGTTGCTGATCGGCTTGATCGAGGCGTTTTGGTCGGCCCATTTCCCGATCGCCTATAAAGATGTCGCTGTGTTCGGCATTCTGGTGATCGTGCTGATCTTCCGGCCGACCGGGCTGCTCGGCCGCCCGGACGTCGAGAAAGTCTGACGCATGCCGTTTCCGCAGGCCCTGCGCGAAGCGTTGATGGCGGCCTTTGTGGCCCTGATGCTGGCGGTTCCGCTGATCGGCTTCCGCTTGGCCGACACGATGCAAGGCCTCGCCATCGAAACGCGTTTCGATTGGGTGGCGTGGGGTGTCGGCGCCGTGTTCGCCGGCCGCCTTCTTTTGGGCGTGTTGCGCGGGCGCGGGAATCCGTTTGGCCTTGCGGTCAAGCTGCCGGCCTTGCCGCCCAATGCCAGCACGATGTTCGCGCTGGTGCTGGGCGTATTCGCGCTCGTACTGCCCTTCACGCCGCTGGGCGATCGCTACACGGTCGAACTCGCCATCACGGTGCTGATTTATGTGATGCTCGGCTGGGGGCTCAACATCGTCGTCGGGCTCGCGGGGCTTCTCGATCTCGGCTACGTCGCCTTCTACGCCGTGGGCGCCTATTCCTACGCGCTGTTCGCGATCAATTTCGGCTGGTCGTTCTGGCTGTGCCTGCCGATCGCCGGCGTGCTGGCGGCGATGTTCGGCGTGATGCTCGGCTTTCCCGTGTTGCGCTTGCGCGGCGATTATCTCGCCATCGTGACGCTCGGCTTCGGCGAAATGATCCGCGTCATTCTGCTGAACTGGAAGGAATTCTCGGGCGGGTCGGCGGGGCTCACCTCGATCCCGCGCCCCAGCTTTTTCGGCTTTCCGTTTACGGCAAATCCGGAGCCGGGCCAGACCGCCTTCCACGAATTGTTCGGCCTCGAATTCTCGCCGCTTCAGCGCATCATCTTCCTCTACTATCTGATCTTCGCGCTGGCGCTGCTGACGAATTTCTTCACGCTGCGCATGCGCAAGCTGCCGATCGGCCGCGCCTGGGAAGCGTTGCGCGAGGATGAAATCGCATGCCGGGCGCTGGGCATCAATCCGACCAACGTGAAGCTCTCGGCCTTCGCGCTGGGCGCCATGTTCGGCGGTTTCGCGGGCGCCTTCTTCGCCACGCGTCAGGGCTTCATCAGCCCCGAAAGCTTCAACTTCATCGAAAGTGCCGTCATCCTCGCGATCGTCGTGCTCGGCGGGATGGGCAGCCAGCTGGGCGTGGTCATCGCCGCCGCCTTCCTGATCCTGATCCCGGAATTGCTGCGCGACTTTTCGCAGTACCGCATGATCATGTTCGGCTTCGCCATGGTGCTGATCATGCTGTGGCGTCCGCAAGGCCTCGTGTCGCATCGCGAGCCCTCCATTCGATTGGGGGCGAAAGCATGAGCCTGCTGACGGTCGAACATCTCACCATCCGCTTCGGCGGCCTCGTCGCCGTCGACGACGTGAGCTTTACGGCCGAGGACGGCCGCATCACCGCGATCATCGGGCCGAACGGGGCGGGGAAGACGACGGTCTTCAATTGCCTGACCGGTTTCTACAAGCCCGATGTCGGGCGCATGTGCCTCAATCGCGACGGTCAGGAATTCCTGCTGGAGCGGATGGACGGGTTCCGCATCGCCGGCCAAGCGGGTGTCGCCCGCACCTTCCAGAATATCCGCTTGTTCCCGCGCATGACGGTGCTGGAGAATTTGCTGGTCGCGCAGCACAACACGCTGCATCGCGCATCGTTCCACACGCTCGCCGGGTTGCTGGGCCTCGCGCGCTATCGCGACGCGGAGAAAGCGGCGGTCGCGCGCGCATCCGAATGGCTCGAACGCGTCGGCTTGCGCCATTTGGCGGACGACGAGGCGGGCAGCCTGCCCTATGGCGATCAGCGGCGCCTGGAAATCGCGCGCGCGATGTGCACGAACCCGCGGCTTCTGTGCTTGGACGAGCCCGCCGCCGGGTTGAACCCGAAGGAATCCGCCGATCTCGCGGCGCTGATCCGCGACATCAAGGCGCGCGAAAAGATCGCCGTGCTGCTGATCGAACACGATATGAGCGTCGTGATGGAGATTTCCGATCATATCGTCGTGCTCGATCACGGCGCCAAGATCGCCGAAGGCAACCCGGCGCAGATCCGCGTCGATCCCGCCGTCATCGCCGCCTATCTCGGCACGGACGAGGAGGACGCGGCGTGACGACCTTGTTGTCGATCGAGCGCGTCAAGGCGCGCTACGGCCCGGTCGAAGCCTTGCGCGGCGTGTCGCTGACCGTCGACGAGGGCGAGATCGTGGCGTTGATCGGCGCCAACGGGGCGGGCAAATCGACGCTGCTGATGACGATTTGCTGCGCGCCGAAGGCGGCCGAAGGCCGTATCGTCTATGCGGGGCAGGACATCACCGGCACCGATCTGCACGACATGGTGAAGCTCGGCATCGCCCAATCGCCCGAGGGGCGGCGCATTTTCCCGCGCATGACGGTGCTCGAGAATTTGCAGATGGGCGCCTATCTGGGCGACGAGCGCAATCTTTCCGGCGATCTGGAGCGCATGTTCGCGCTGTTCCCGCGTCTGGCCGAACGCAAGACCCAGCGCGCGGGCACGATGTCGGGCGGCGAACAGCAGATGCTGGCGATCGGCCGCGCGCTGATGTCGCGCCCGCGCCTCTTGTTGCTCGACGAGCCGTCTTTGGGCCTCGCCCCCTTGCTTGTCGCCCAGATTTTCGCGACGATCCGCGAGATCAACCGTACGCAGGGCGTCACCGTCCTGCTGGTCGAGCAAAACGCGTATCACGCGTTGCGCCTGGCCCATCGCGGTTACGTGCTCGTCAACGGCGAGATCCGCATGAGCGGGACCGGTCAATCGCTTCTCGACGACCCCGATATCCGCAAGGCGTATCTCGCCGGCGGGCACGGGTGAGGGGGTAACCGATGGGCGTCGCGTTGGGCGAATTTTTGGGCATCACGATCGTCTTGTTCGGGGGCGCCTCGTTCCTGATGGGGCAGGCGATCGCGCAGACCTGGCGCCCGTGGTGGCAGATCGTGCCCTATTCGCTGCTGCTGGCGCTTTCGAACCGCTTTCTGTCCTACGCGTTGTTCGAAGGCGAGTTGACGTCGCTTTTCCTGTTCCTGCTCGACTGGGCCGTGCTGGGGGCGCTGGCCGCGTTCGGTTTCCGCGCGACCCAGGTGCGCCTCATGACCCGCCAATACCCGTGGCTCTACGAGCAAGACGGGCTGCTCGGCTGGCGCGACCGCGCCGGCCAATCCGCTTCCGCGACCGGATCCCCGGACCGGTCCCGGACCTGACAACCTTCCGAGGGAACTCCAGAGAGGGAGATCGAACCATGACCATTATGAAGCGCAGAGACCTTCTGAAAGCCGGCGGCGGCTTGGCCGTTGCTTCGCTCGCCGCACCGGGGATCGCGTTCGGCCAAGGCGGCGCGCTGACGATCGGCGTCGCCGGTCCCTTTACCGGCCCCAACGCCGCGTTCGGCGAACAGATGCGCCGGGGTGCCGCTCTCGCGGTCGCCGACCTCAACGCCGCGGGCGGCGTGCTCGGCCGCCAGATGACCGCCGTGTTCGAAGACGACGCCTCGGACGCCAACCAGGCGCGCGCGGCGGCCAACCGTCTGGCGCAGCGCCGCGTGCCGTTCGTGCTCGGCCATTTCAACTCGTCGTGCTCGATCCCGGCCTCGGAAGTCTATGCCGAGGAAGGCATCCTGCAGATCTCGCCGGCCTCGACCAACCCGGTCCTGACCGATCGCGGTCCGAAGTTCCGCAGCGTGTTCCGCGTCTGCGGCCGCGACGACCAGCAAGGTGCGGTCGCCGGCGCCTGGATCGCCCAGCGTTACGCGGGCAAGGCCGTCGCCGTCATTCACGACAAGACGACCTATGGCCAAGGCCTCGCCGACGAAACCAAGAAGGCGATCAACGGCCGCGGCTTGACCGAGCGCCTTTATGACGGCGTGTCGGTGGGCGACAAGGACTTCACCGCGCTCATCACGCGCATGAAGTCGCTGAACGTCGAATGCATCTATTTCGGCGGTCTGCACACCGAAGCCGCGTTGCTCGTGCGTCAGGCGCGCGAACAGGGCCTCGCCGCCCAGCTCGTCTCGGGCGACGGCATCGTCTCGGCCGAGTTCGCGACCATCGCGGGCCGCGCGTCGGACGGCGTCATCATGACCTTCGACAGCGATCCGCGGAAGAACCCGGCCGCGGCCGGCGTCGTGGCGAAGTTCAAGGCGCAGAACTACGACCCGGAAGGCTACACGCTGCTGTCCTATGCGGGCGTGCAGGTCTTCGGCGCCGCGGCGAAGGCGTCGAACGGCACGGCGGTCGCGGGCCTGATCGCGAATCTGCACGGCAAGTCCGTCGATACCGTGATCGGCAGCCTCAGCTTCGACAACAAGGGCGACCTGACGAAGCCGAACTACGTGTTCTACCAATGGAAGGACGGCAAGTACGCGGAGATGTGATCCTCGCGTATCGCCGCCTTTATGGCGAAACGGGAAACGGGGCCGGGCGACCGGCCCCGTTTTTCGTTGGGGCGGTCCTACATCCCCAAGCCCGACAGGTCGCACGCGAGGTCCGTATAGCCCGGATCGGTGACGAGCGCGCGGATGCGCGCGCGCCCCGCGATCATCAGCCGGTAGTCGGTCGCGGCCCCCTCCGCGTTCGTGCGTCGCGCGCCCCGTGCCACGACATCGTAGCCGTGAACGTCGAAACCGTAGCGATCGGCGATGCGCGGCTGGCCGATCGACACGGTGAAGGACCATGTCCAATGCGCGACGGTCCACAGATGCAGCATGCGCATGATCGCGGGCACTAGCACGCGCGGCGCCTTATCGTGCGCCCAGAGCGACGAGCCCCAGGCCACGGGCACGTCGCGAATGCCCTCGGCCATCGCGCCGAACGACGCGAAACGCTGGCCTTCGGGCAAACGATCCGGGCGTTCGGCCAGCGCCGTCTGATGCGCGAGATTGTCGGCGAGCGAGCCTTCGAGCCAGCGTAAGCGCGACGCGGCACAGCCCCAAACCTCGCCCGCCGGGTTCAGCATATAGACGACGAAGGTGTCGTTTTCGGTGGCGCCGGGGTTGAGATGCGGGTCGCACGGTTCCGCGAGTTTCGCCCAGCGCGGATCGGCTAGGTTGTGGCGGAATTCCGCCAGCGTTTCCAGATCGAAGCCGACGCGGGGCACGAAGCCAGCTTCCTCCAGAACGGCGCAGAGCGGCGGGGCGACCCGCGCCGAGAGCAGGCGTCGCGCTTCGGGCGGCAACGCCTTGGGGTTCCACGCGTCCAGGAAATGGGGAAGCGTGGTGAGGTCGGTGCGATTCAGAACATCCATAACTCCTTCGTCTTTCTCTCGGGAAAAGGAGCCCGCGCCGCCGCAGCGGTCGGGCAGCCGAGGGCGGGCGCGCGAAGGGGGCGCCGCGAAGGCGGAAATGGCCGCCGGTTCAACCGCGCCGTCACACGCGAGTATTGGTTGTCAGTATGGTCAACGGAAACTTGTATTCAACGGGATTCTTAAGGTTGCGTCGTTCATGGACGCATCAACTCCCGTTGGGCGCGCCCCTAAAGGGGCGTTCAATTGTAGGCGGTAAGGCCGACGACCTGGACCAGCGTCACGACCTGGCGCGTGCCGTCGGGGCCGCGCCGTCCGGCGGCGGCCACGCGCCGATAACGGCCGCGCAAGCCGTTCATCGGAATGTCCATCTCGCGATAGACGGTGCCCTCGGCGCAGGCTTCCAGCACATGGGCGCGGACCATGCGCGCATAGGCGAGGTCGTCGCGCTCCAGCACGTTGCGGCCGATAATCGACGACCGGTCGACCGCGAGCGACGCGCCCGCCCAGAGCGACATGACGTTCTCGCCGTCGACATGGAACAGCGCGCAACGATCGGCCATGCCGCCGCGCAGCGCGTAGCTGGCGATGTCGTCGATATTGCCGGCCGCTTCGCGCGCGAATTGGCCGAGCAGCGGATCCTCGATGCTGTCGAGCGACAACCGGTCGATGACCCAAGGGTGCGCGCGCGACGCGAGCGCCGAGGCGGCGTCGGCCGCCGTCTCCTCCAGCAGATTGATCGCGATGCGCACGTTCAACGGCTGGTCGTTGACCAGCACCATCGCCTCGGTCCCGAAGCATTCGCGCAGATGCTTGGCGCAGGCGAGCAGCGCCTTGTGCGACGCCGCCTCGCGTTCGTAGGTCACGCGGATGCCCTGGCGCAGCACGCCGCCCAGCGAGCGCAGACCGTAGCCGACGGCGTCGATCGTGCCCGGAAGACGATAGGCAAGGCGCAAAGCCGTCGCCGGATCGGGGGCGGCGTGGACCTTGTCGCCGTAAGGCGGGTACCACCAATCGGAATCGGGCCGCGAGGGCGACAGGCGCACCGCCGCTTCCTGAATGCGCGCGCGCATATCGTCGGCGGCTTGGCCGATGCCGGTCACTTCGCCGATGAAGGCGTCGCCGTCGGGCAGCGACTTGGCGATCGCCACGACATAAGCGAGGTCCATCTTCTCGGACTCGCCCCGGCGCAAACGGCCCAACACCTTCTCGTGGCAGCCAGCATAGCGCGCGGCTTCCTTGAGCTCGATTCGCCGGCGGGCCAATGCCTCGAAGAATCGCTCGCTCAGCGACGCGCGCAATTTGTCGACATTGACGGGTTTGGCGGTCGCCATCGAATCAGTGTGGTCCGGCAAGGGATTGACGGCGCTTAGTATGGCAGGGGAGGCCGTCAGAGCAAGGTTTCCGGCGTGCATAGGTAGGCAATCACATCCCCGGGTATGTATTCGGACGGCGGAATTTTTGTGACCGCGCCGGCGCAAGATTTTTGGCGCGCCCTTTCGGGTGTCGGAATTTTCCTTTTCCAGGCAATCGGTTGCACGAATTTCGGGCGATCGCCGCCGCTGTCACAAAACAGCAATCGAACTTCAATAGTTTCGTCGCGAGCGGGGACTACGGTCCGCCCGGGTTCACGCCAGACATTCCCCGTCGCGGCGCATCCGGCCCGAAGCCAAAGGAGGCTCCTTTGAAGTCCAAATCGAAATTCCTCGTCCTCGCTGCGACGGCCGCGATCCTCGCCGCCGCCGGCGCCGCGAACGCCCAGCAAGCGCGCGATCAGATCCGCGTCGTTGGTTCGTCGACGGTTTTCCCGTTCACCTCGGCCGTGGCCGAGCAGTTCGCGCGCGGCGGCCAGTTCCGCGCGCCGATCGTCGAATCGATCGGCACGGGCGCGGGTATCCGCGCGTTCTGCCAGGGCGTTGGCGTCACCCAGCCCGACATCGCGAACGCGTCGCGCCGCATGACGGCGTCGGAATTCGCGACCTGCAAGCAAAACGGCGTCACCGAGATCACGGAACTGAAGATCGGCTTCGACGGCATCGTGATGGCCGTCCGCCGCGGTTCGCCGGCGATCAATCTGACGCGTGAGCATTTCTGGAAGGGGCTTGCCCGCGAAGTGCCGGTCAACGGCCAGTGGGTGCGTAATCCCTACGCGTCGTGGAACCAAGTCGATCCGTCGCTGCCGAACATCGCGATCGAAGCGATGGGACCGCCCCCGACGTCCGGCACGCGCGACTCGTTCAACGAGCTCGTGCTGCTCGAAGGCTGCAAGAACGTGCCGGAGATCAAGGCGATCACCGACGCCGCCGAGCGTAACCGCCGCTGCCAGCAAGTCCGCGAAGACGGCAAGTTCGTCGAAGCGGGCGAGAACGACAATCTGATCGTTCAGCGTCTGACGACGGGCGCACCGGGCGCTTTCGGCATCTTCGGCTACTCGTTCCTCGATCAGAACCGCGACCGCATCGAAGGCAAAACCGTCGACGGCGTCGCGCCGACGTTCGAGAACATCGCCGACGGCAAGTATCCGGTGTCGCGCTCGATGTACATCTACGTCAAGAAGGCGCATGTCGGGGTGATCCCCGGCCTTCGCGAGTTCGTGACCGAATACGCTTCCGAGCGTGCGGTGGGTCAGCGCGGCTATCTCGCCTCGCGCGGTTTGATCACGTTGCCGCCCGCCGATCGCGACGCGCAGCGCTCGACGGTGCAAAGCTTGACCAACCTCAACCTGATGTAAGTCTGCGACGCGGCGGGACGGTTCGCGCCGTCCCGCCGGTTTCGTGCCTTCGGGGGAAGTACGACAAATGTCGCTTAGTCTGATTTTCGCGGTTCTGCTGGCCCTATCGGTGGCCGGCTATTACATGGGGCGCGCGGCGGCCGTGAAGGCGTCGGCGATCAAGCGCCAACCGCTTCATTCCTTGAGTTCGTTCCATGGCTGGTACGTCGTGCTTTGGTGCGGCGTTCCCAGCCTTTTGATTTTGGTCCTCTGGATCGCGCTGCAAGGGCCGGTCGTCGAAGTTCTGGTTGTCCGCAGCCTTCCTCCGGAACTGCTCGCGGGCGATGTCGGCCTGTTGGTTTCGGAAATTCGCAACGCGGCGGCGGGCGTCACGCAAATCGGCGCCGACTCGAAGGATATCGCCAAGGCGGTCGAGCATTATCGTTGGCTGATGCTGATCGCCGGCGCGGCCTTCTGGGTGGTCGTTCTCGCGGTGGCGATGCTGGGCTTGGCCTATGGTCGCTCGCGCATCTCCACCGGATTCCGCGCGCGCAACGCGGTCGAGCGGACGATGGAGATTTTCTTCATGATCGCGTCGATCATCGCGGTGATGACGACGATCGGGATCGTGCTTTCGCTGCTCTTCGAGTCGATCGCTTTCTTCCTGAAGGTCTCGCCGGTCGAATTCCTGTTCAGCACGCAATGGTCGCCGATGATGGCGATCCGCCCCGACCAGGTTGGCGCTTCGGGTTCCTTCGGCGCGGTGCCGTTGTTCGTCGGTACGATGCTGATCGCGACGATCGCGATGCTGACGGCGGTGCCGATTGGATTGATGACCGCCGTCTACATGACCGAATACGCGCCCAAGAGCGTGCGCTCGTGGGGGAAACCGGCGCTGGAGGTTCTCGCGGGCATTCCGACCGTCGTCTACGGGTTTTTCGCGGCGTTGACGGTGGCTCCGGCGGTGCGCGATGTCGGCCTCTTCTTCGGTCTCGACGTCGCCGCGCAAAGCGCGCTCGCCGCGGGGATCGTCATGGGTGTGATGTTGATCCCCTTCGTATCGTCCCTCTCCGACGACGTGATCAACGCCGTGCCGCAGACGATGCGCGACGGCTCCTACGCGCTCGGCGCCACCAAATCCGAAACGACGTTGCGCGTGCTGCTGCCGGCGGCGCTGCCGGGCATCATGGCGTCGGTCATTCTCGCCTTCTCGAAAGCGCTGGGCGAAACCATGATCGTCGTGATGGCGGCGGGGCTGGCCGCCAACACCACGCTGAATCCGTTCGAATCCGTCACGACGGTGACGGTCTACATTTCGGCGCTGCTGACCGGCGAAGCGGAATTCGACAGCCCCAAAACCTTGGCGTCGTTCGCGCTCGGCTTCGTGCTGTTCGTCGTGACGCTGTCCCTCAATCTCGTGGCCCTCAAGGTCGTCCAGCGCTACAGGGAACAATATGAGTGACGTGACCGCCAACGGCCGCGAGACCCCGGCAACCTTCGCTTCGCCGGCGTACCACTCCAGCGATGCAGCCCGCCGGCATTTGAAGCGGCGCTACGCGGCCGAAGCGCGGTTCCGCGCGTTCGGCATCGCCGCGATCGTCTTCTCCGGTCTTGCGCTGATCGTTCTGCTCTGGTCGATCGTCTCGCAGGGCTATACGGCCTTTCAGCAGACCCATATCAAGATCGAGGTCGAGTTCTCGCCCGACAACATCGCGCCCGCGGGCACGGTCGAACGCCAGCGTTTGATGGGCGGCGATTATCGCGCCGTGCTCTTCGACGCCCTCGATCGCAAATGGTCCGACGTGACCGATCGCGACGGTCAGCGGCTGCTCGAAGGATTGTTCGGCTCCGGCGCCGAGGTCCAGCTGCGCGACATGGTCGTCGCCGATCCTTCGCTGATCGGGCGAAAGCAGGCGGTTTGGCTGCTCGCGCATTCCGATGTCGACATGTACGTCAAAGGCCATGTCGGCGCCGACGAACGCAGCGGCGGTCGATTGACCGATCGCCAGATCGCGTGGATTTCCGATCTGAAGAAATCCGACGCGCTTTCGGTCCTTTTCCATTCCCGCTTCCTGACCGGCGCCGACAGCCGAGATCCGGAGATGGTGGGCGTCCTGGGCGGCGTCGTCGGATCGATCTTCACTTTGGCGATCTGTTTCGTTCTCGCGTTCCCGCTGGGCATCATGGCGGCGGTCTATCTCGAGGAATACGCGCCGAAAAACTGGTTCACGGAGATCGTCGAGGTCAACATCAACAATCTCGCGGCGGTGCCGTCGATCGTGTTCGGGTTGCTCGGCCTCGCCGTTTTCATCGGCTTCTTCGGCATGCCGCGCTCGACGCCGCTCGTCGGCGGCTTCGTGCTCGCATTGATGAGCTTGCCGACCGTGATCATCGCGGCGCGCGCGGCGATCAAGGCCGTGCCCCCGTCGATCCGCGAGGGCGCGCTGGGGATCGGCGCGTCGAAGATGCAGATGATCTTCCATCACGTGATCCCGCTGGCGATGCCCGGAATTCTGACCGGCACGATCATCACGATGGCCCATGCGCTGGGCGAAACGGCGCCGCTGCTGATGATCGGCATGGTCGCCTTCATCACGGACGTGCCCGGCGGCGCGCTCGACGCCGCGACCGTGCTTCCGGTTCAGATTTTCATGTGGGCCGACAATCCCGAGCGCGGGTTCGTCGAGAAGACGTCGGCGGCGATCATGGTCTTGCTCGCGTTCATGCTCGTCATGAACGGAACGGCGATCTGGCTGCGCAAAAAATTCGAACGGCGGTGGTAGGAATCATGGACATCAATCAGTTGGAATCGGCTGGAACCGTGTCGAGCATGGGGACCGCCGTCGCGGCCGGAAGTCGGTTTCCGGTCAAGATCGAGTGCCGGGACGTCAAGGTGTTCTACGGCGCCAAACAGGCGTTGAAGTCGGTTGACATCGACATCCGCGAGAACCAGGTGACGGCCTTCATCGGACCGTCGGGTTGCGGCAAGTCGACTTTCTTGCGCTGCTTGAATCGCATGAACGACACCGTGGCGTCGGCCCGGGTCAGCGGTTCGATCAAGATCGGCGGCGACGACATCTACGATCCGCGGATCGACGTCGTTCAACTGCGCGCGCGGGTCGGCATGGTGTTCCAGAAGCCGAACCCGTTCCCCAAGTCCATCTACGAGAACATCATCTACGGCCCCCGCATCCACGGCATCGCCAAAACCAAGGCCGATTTCGACGTCATCGTCGAGCGGTCGTTGCGCGGCGCCGGTTTGTGGGACGAGGTGAAAGATCGTCTCAACGAGTCCGGTACGGGACTTTCCGGCGGCCAGCAGCAGCGCCTTTGCATCGCGCGGGCGATCGCGGTCAGTCCCGAGGTGATCCTGATGGACGAGCCGTGCTCGGCGCTCGATCCCATCGCGACCGCACATGTCGAGACGCTGATCGACGAACTTCGCGCGAATTTCACGATCGTCATCGTGACCCACAACATGCAGCAGGCGGCGCGCGTATCGCAGCGCACGGCGTTCTTCCATCTCGGCACGCTGGTCGAGGAGGACGATACCGCCGCCATCTTCACGAATCCCCGCGACGAGCGCACGCAGGGCTATATTACCGGCCGCTACGGCTGAGTTCCGGGGGGAGACGACAAATGGGTAACGATCACATCGTCCGTTCCTACGACGAGGAACTCAACCGCCTTACCGGGCTGCTCGCGCGTATGGGCGGGCTGGTCGAGGCCGAGCTCGCCGGCGCGATCGAGGCGGTTTCCTCGCGCGACGCGGAACTCGCCACGCGCACCGTGCGTTCCGACGCGCGGGTCGACGAACTCGAACGCGAAATCGGCGAGCAAGTCGTGCGCGTGATGGCGCTGCGCCAGCCGGTCGCCAGCGATTTGCGCTTGGTGCTCGGCAGTTTGCGCATCGCGGGCGACCTCGAACGCTCGGCCGATTACGCCAAGAACGTCGCCAAGCGCGCCGTGGCGCTCGCCCAGTTGCCGATCCTGCGCCCCGTGCACGCGATCCCGCGCATGGGAACGGTGGTGCGCGAAATGCTGAAGGACGTGCTCGACGCCTTCGCCGCGCGCGACGTCGCCAAGGCGGTCGCGGTGTGGAACCGCGACGAGGAACTCGACGAAATGCACGGCTCGCTGTTCCGCGAACTCGTGACCTACATGATGGAGGATCCGCGCAACATCACCGGGTCCACCCATCTTCTGTTCATCGCCAAGAACATCGAACGTATCGGCGATCACGCGACCAATATCGCGGAAACGATCCACTATCTCGTCAAAGGCGTGCCGCTGGCCGGCGAACGTCCCAAAGGCGATGGGACGTCGTTCTCCACGGTGGGTGCCGAGGGGGCGCAATGAAAGAAGCGACCGCGAAACCGCATCTGACCGTCGTCGAGGACGAAGCCGCCCTCGTCGAACTGCTGCGCTACAATTTCGAGAAAGAGGGGTTTCGCGTCACGACGGCCACCGACGGCGAAGCCGCCTTGGTGTCGATCGCGGAATCCAAACCCGATTTGGTTGTCCTCGATTGGATGCTGCCGCATGTCTCCGGCCTCGAAGTTTGCCGCCAGCTGCGCCGCAAATCGGAAACCCGCGATTTGCCGATCATCATGCTGACGGCGCGCGGCGAGGAAGCCGACCGCGTGCGCGGCCTGGAAGTGGGCGCCGACGATTACGTCGCCAAGCCGTTCAGCCCGTCGGAGTTGATCGCGCGGGTGCGCGCGGTGCTGCGCCGCGCGAAGCCGTCCTCGGCGCAGGATCTGCTGACCTTCGGCGGGCTGGTGATGGATCTGTCCGCCCATCGCGTGCTGCGCGACGGAAGATCGATCCATCTCGGCCCGACGGAATTCCGCCTGCTGCGCTTCCTGCTGGAGCGCCCGGGCCGGGTTTATAGCCGCGAGCAATTGCTCGACGCCGTGTGGGGCCGCGACATCTATGTCGAGCCGCGTACGGTTGACGTGCATATCCGCCGCTTGCGCAAGGCGATCAACGCGCCGGGCGAACTCGACTTGATCCGCACGGTGCGCTCGGCCGGTTACGCGCTGGACGAAACCACGGACGCTTAGAGCGCGACGAGGAGGCGCTCCCATTCCAGGGCGCGCCGCGCCCAAGTGCCTTCTTCGCGCATCGCCTTTGCGGCATGCGCGCGCTCCGCGCGCCATTTGGCGGGTTCGCGCTTGCGTGCGTCGATCGCGGCCGCCAAAATCTCCAGATAGCGGCGCACGAAGGCGTCGTCGCCGAGCTTGATCGGATCGATCGCGGCGAGCTTGCCGAAACCCATCGTCGCTTCCGGCAGCGCGCCCAAGCGGCTCGACACCACGTCGAGTCCGGCAGCGACGGCTTCCATTGCGGCGATGCAGCCCGTCTCCGCGAAGACGGACGGATAGGCGAGGAAATCCGCGCGCGCGAGTTCCCGCGCCAGATCGCGCTGTGGGATCGAGCCGCGCAGATTCACACCCGGCATGTCGCGGACATACTGCGCAAGCTGCGCGAAAGGATCGTCCTTGGCGGCGACCTGATAGACGGCGAGGCTGGAGAAAACGTCCAGCGTCGTGCCGGGGAACATGTCGCGGATACGCGGGAACACGCCCAGCAGCACCGTCAGCCCGCGAAACGGCGTCGAGGTGTAGACGAGACGCGCGGGCGCGTCGCCGGTGCCGAATTCGATATCCTCGAACACCGGTGCGATCGCGTTGCGGCGGATGCGCGTGGCGGCGGGATCGAGGCGATAGGTCTCGATCATCTTGGCGCGGTGCCAATCGGAAATCGCGACGACCAAATTCCAGGGCGACGGATCCGACAGCGCGAACATCGCCGGCTGGTCGTGGGCATGCTGCGTCCACAGCAGCAGCTTGGCGCGATCGGGCAAGGCCTCGCGCAAAGCCCGGCCTGGCCCGGCGTCGTTCAAGACGATCGTCGCGTCGAAGCGCCGGCCGGCCAGCGCCTCGGCGGGGTCGCCGCCATGGCTTTCGGCCGTCACGCCATCGACCATGCCGGGCTGCGTCGTCGCGGTCAGCGTGGTGACGCGATGGCCGCGCGCGGCAAGGCGCCTTGCGAGATACGCGAAGCCCGATTGCGAGCCGCCGAGGGCTTGGTGATCCGGCGTGTCGGGCCGGAAATCCAAATCCGACGGATCGACGAAGCAAATATTCAACGGTGCGGGCTTCACCTCGATACGCGGCGTCGCGGGAACGCCGTCGCGCATCTTCGCGTAAGCGTCTTCCAGCGCATGCGCCATCGCGGCGGGATCGAACAACGGCGACGACGCGCGGTTCGCCAGCGAAGCCTTCAGCGCGGCGAGCTTCGCGGGATCGCTTGCCAGCGCGATCGCTTCGGATTCGTAGTCGTCGGGTGCGACGATGCCGCCCGCTTGACCCGCCGCTTTGGCCAGCGACGCGGCAACGCGCGCGGGGAAGGCTTCGCGCATGGCCGTCAGGATCGGCACGCCGACCCAGAGCGCGTCCGACGCCGTCGTATGCGCGCCATAAGGATGCGTGTCGAGTACGAGATCGGCGAGCGACAGGCGCGCGAGGTGCTTGTCGAGCGGCAAAGGCGGGGCGAAGACAAGGCGTGCGGGATCGATCCGTTGCGCCTTCGCGCGCACGCGCAAATTCGCGGCGGCGGGACCGTCCATCAGCCACAGCACGCTGTCCGGCACGGCGGCGAGAATGCGCAGCCACCCGTCGAACACGGAAGGCGTCAGCTTCCAGACATGGTTGAAGCAGCAATAGACGAAGCCGCGTTCGGGCAGGCCCGCCTCAAGGCGCGTGGGGATCGCGGCGACCGGGCGCTTCCGGTCGTTGGGCTGATAGCTATGTGGTAAGCGCCAGACGCGCTCGGTCCAGCCATCCTCCGCGCCCGGCGGGATCGTCGTCGGATCGGCGAGAACCCAATCGACGCAAGCATCGCCGGTCGTCGCCGGATAGCCGAGAAATTCGACGATCACCGGGGCGGGCTTGCGCCGGACGATGCCGAAACGGTTGCGCTCGACATAGCCCATCAGATCGACCAGCACGTCGAGTTTATCGTTCGCAATACGTGCCGCTGCCGCGTCGTCGTCGAGGGCGGCGATATCGACGAAATTACCGGCGGCGGCGATGCGCGCGCGCTCGGCGCTGCGGTCGTCGGGTCCGTAGGAATAAAGGAAGAGCTCGATCTTCGAGCGATCGTGTTGCTCCAACACCTCCGCCAGCAAATGCGTCGTCGCGTGGCGGCGGAAATGTTCGGAGAGATAGCCGATCCTTAGTTTGCCGCCGGCCGACGGTTCGAGCGCCACGCGCGTCACCGGCGCTTGGCGGCGCGCCCAGCGCTCGGCCATGTCGCGCGAAGTGCCGGGATCGAGATCGAGGAAGAAGCCGACGAAGGGCGGCAGCACCGATCCGCCGTCGATGCGCAAACGCAATTCGGCTTCCAGCGTTTCGGTTTCGCGCCAATCGGCGATGTCGCGCGCGAGCATCAGCAACTCGGCGAGCGGAACGGGATCGGCGGGATCCTGCGCCGCCGCCGTCGCGAACACGCCGCGCGCTTCGTCGCTCTTGCCGAGGCGCCGCAGGATGCGGCCGTAGTTCAAGCGCACGCCCGGATCGTCGGGCGCAAAATGCATCGCGCGTTCGAACTCCACACGCGCACCCGCGAGATCGCCCTTCGCCGCCAAGGCGCGGCCGCGCTCTGTTGCCGAAACGGCACGACTGCCCGCCAAATGGGCGGCGATGGCGGTGGCGAGCGCATGATCGGGCACGCGTAGAAGTACGGCATCGACTTCGTCGCCCGCTTCGTCGAATCTGCCAAGGCCGACGAGCAATGCGGCGCGGTTGGCGCGCACGTTGTCGATCGTCGGATCGAGAAGCAGCGCGGTTTCGTACATGGCGCAAGCGCGCGCGATATCGCCGGTATGTTCGACCGCGTAGCCTGCCAGCGCGTGCGCGGGCGCGTGATCGGGTTCTTCCGCGATCCACGCGTCGCCCGCCGCGACCGCCGCCGCCCAGTCGCCGCGCGTCGCGGCGTCGCGCAATTCGTTTTCGTGCCGATTCATGCCTTGGCGAATCTCCTCGCCCCCCTATGATGGCAGGGAAATGACCAAGCCGCATCTGACGCCTGATCCGCATTTCCTGTCCGCCACCGCCGCCCGCGCCGCGATGGATTCCGGCAAGCTCGATTCCGAAACGCTGCTGAAGGCGTGTTTCACGCGTATCTCGATGCGCCAGCCCGCCGTCCAGGCGTGGGAGGCAATCGAGCGCCAAGACAGCGTCCAGCGCGCGATGGCGCTGGACAAGGTCGCGCGCCAATCGCCGTTGCACGGCATTCCGATCGGCGTGAAGGATCTGGTCGAGACGGCGGCGCTGACCACGAGCTACGGCTCGCCGATCTATCGCGGGCACAAGCCGGGCAAGGATGCGGCGTGCGTGAAGGCATTGGTGGCGCATGGCGCCATCCTGCTGGGCAAGACGGTGACGACCGAGTTCGCCTATTTCACGCCCGGCCCGACGGCCAATCCCCACGGCCTGGACCACACGCCCGGCGGCTCGTCCTCGGGCTCGGCGGCCGCCGTCGCCGACGGGCAAGTCAGCATCGCCATCGGCACGCAGACGGCGGGCTCGGTCATCCGGCCGGCGGCGTTCTGCGGCGTCGTCGGCTATAAGGGCACGTCCGGATGGGCGCCGATGGAGGGCATCAAGCCGCTTTCGCCCACGCTCGACACGCTGGGTTTCTTCACGCGCGCGGTCGCCGATCTGGATTTGATCCGCCGCGCTTTCGGCAACAAGCCGATCCCCGGTCTGGCGGAAGCGCCGTCGGGCCCGCCGCCGCGCATCGCCTTCTGCCGCACGCCCTGGTGGGATCAGGCCGACGAGGACACCAAGCGCCTGTTCGAGCGCGTGGTGGTCAATCTCTCCAGGGAAGGCGCCCGGATCGGCCAATACGACATGCCGCCGGAGTTCGAAGGGCTCAACGACGCGCAACTCGCGATCATGACCAAGGAAGCGTCGCGCGGCTTCGTCGAGGAGCGGAAATTCCACGCCGATAACCTGTCGCCGCAATTCCGCGACATGCTGGCGAAGGGCGACACGATCGGCGTTCGCGAGGAAACGGCCGCAAAGGCGCTCGCGACCAAGTGCCGGAACCTGCTGTCGCATGCGTTCCGCGACTTCGACTTGATCCTCACGCCCGCCGCCCCAGGGGCGGCGCCCAAGGGCCTCGCGCGCACCGGCGACCCGGTGTTCAACCGCGCCTGGACGCTGCTCGGCAATCCGTGCATCGCGCTGCCAGCGGGCAAGAACGCGGGCGGCTTGCCGCTCGCCGTCCAACTCGTCGGACCGTCGGGCGAGGATGTGGAAACGATCCGCCACGCCGCTTGGGTCGAAGCCGCCTTACGCGATTAACGCAAGTGACAGGCCACTTGGTGGCCGGAAGCGGCTTCGCGCAAGACCGGTTCCTCGGCCTTGCAGCGATCGACCGCGTAAGGGCAGCGCGTGTGGAAGCGGCAGCCGGAGGGCGGATTGACCGGCGAAGGCACGTCGCCCGCCAGGATGATGCGCTTGCGCTTGGTCGTCGGATCGGGCTGCGGGGCGGCCGACAGCAGCGCTTCGGTGTAGGGATGTTTGGGGGCGGCGAAGATCGATTTCTTGTCGGCGATCTCGACGATCTTGCCGAGATACATGACCGCCACGCGATGGCTGATATGTTCGACGACCGCGAGATCGTGGGCGACGAACAGATAGGAGAGGCCGAATTCCTCCTGCAGATCCATCAGCAGATTGACGACCTGCGCCTGGACCGACACGTCGAGTGCCGAGACGGGCTCGTCGGCCACGATCAGCTTGGGCCGCACGGCCAGCGCGCGCGCAATGCCGAGGCGCTGGCGCTGCCCGCCGGAGAACTCGTAGGGATATTTCGCCATCTGCTCGGCGCGCAAGCCCACCTTCTCGAACAGCCAAGCGACGCGCTCGCGCGCTTCCTTGCCCGTCGCGATGCCGAAATTCTCCAGCGGCTCGGCGACGATGGCGCCGGCGGTCAAGCGCGGCGACAGCGACGAATAGGGATCCTGGAAAACGACCTGCAATTGGCGGCGATGGGGCCACATCTCGCGCCGCGACAGCGCGTCGATGCGTTCGCCCATCAGCCGAACGGAGCCGGAATCGGGTTCGATCAGTTTCAGGATCGTCTTGCCGGCTGTCGATTTGCCGCAACCGCTCTCGCCGACCAAGCCCAGCGTTTCGCCCGCATTGACGTGGAAGGTAATGCCGTCGACCGCGTGAACCTTCGCGGCGACGCGTTGCAGCACGCCCTTGCGGATCGGGAAATGCTTCTTGAGGTCGACGACCTGCAGGATCGGTTGCGCGGTCATGGCAGATTGGCGCTTTCGAAACAGGCGGCGAAATGCGCGGGCGCTTTCGCTTCGAACACGGGCGCTTCCTTGCGGCAACGTTCCTTGACGAAGGCGCAACGCTCGGCGAAGGCGCAGCCGATGATCGGTTGATTGAGGCGCGGCACGATGCCGGGAATTTCGGTCAGGCGCTTGGCCCCGCCGGCGAGGCGCGGGATCGAGCCCATCAGCCCGCGCGTATAGGGGTGCATCGGCCGCGCGAACAGATCGGCGACCGTCGCTTCCTCCACCTTGCGGCCCGCATACATCACCACGACGCGCTGCGCCGTTTCCGCGACCACGCCCAGATCGTGGGTGATCAGCACGATCGCCGCGCCGACCTGTTCCTTCAGTTCGAGCATCAATTCGAGGATTTGCGCCTGGATCGTCACGTCGAGCGCGGTCGTCGGCTCGTCCGCGATCAGCAGCTTGGGCTTGCAGGCGAGCGCCATCGCGATCATCACGCGCTGGCGCATGCCGCCGGAAAGCTGGTGCGGGTATTCCTGCGCCCGGCGCTTGGCCTCGGGAATGCGCACGATTTCCAGCATCTCGACCGCGCGCGCCTGCGCGTCCGCCGCCGACAGGCCTTGATGCAGTTCCAGCGTCTCCGCGATCTGATGGCCGACCGTCAGGACCGGATTGAGGCTGGTCATCGGCTCCTGGAAGATCATCGAAATTTCGTTGCCGCGGATCTTGCGCATCTCCGCTTCGCTCGCGGTCAGCAGATCGCGGCCTTCGAAGCGGATCGCGCCCGATACGATGCGCGCGGGCGGCGAGGGCAGCAGGCGCAGCACCGACATCGCCGTGACCGACTTGCCGCAGCCGCTTTCGCCGACGACCGCGAGCGTTTCGCCGGGGGCGACCGAATAGGATACGCCGTCGACCGCGCGCACCACGCCGTCGCTGGTGAAAAACCAGGTGCGCAGGTCTTCGATTTCAAGAAGGGGCGTCGTCGTCATAGGCGGCGCGCCAATCGCGGGTCGAGCGCGTCGCGCAACCCGTCACCCAAAAGATTGATCGCCAGCACGGTCAGCGACAGGAATACCGCCGGGAAGGCGATCAGATGCGGGCGGACGGAGAACACGGCGCGCGCTTCCGCGATGATATTGCCCCAAGTCGGGATCGAGGGCGGCAGACCGGCGCCGATGAAGGATAGGATCGCCTCCGTGATGATCGCGGAGGCGCAAATGTAAGTGGCTTGCACCACCAGCGGCGCCACGGTGTTGGGCAAGATATGGCGATAGAGGATTTTGACGGTCGAGGTGCCCGACGCGACCGCCGCTTCGACGAAGGGCTGTTCGCGCAAGGTCAGCACCACGCCGCGCACAAGCCGGGTGACGCGCGGCACTTCGGCGATCGCGATCGCGATGATCACGTTTTCGAGGCTCGCGCGGGTCAGCGCCATCAGCGCGATGGCGAGGAGGACCGCGGGGATCGCCATCAGCCCGTCCATCACGCGCATCAGCACCGCGTCGATCCAGCGGTTGAAGCCGGCGATCAGACCGAAGAACAACCCGGCCCCCACCGCCAGAACGGCGACGGCGATGCCGACCATCAGCGAGGCGCGCGCGCCATAGACGACGCGGCTATAGACGTCGCGGCCCAGATGGTCGGTGCCGAACCAGTAGGTTTCCGACGGCGGACGGAAACGGCGGATCGGCGACAGCGCCGTCGGGTCGACCGTGCCGAGATAGGGGGCGAGCAGCGCCATCGTCAACGCCGCGAGCAGCAAGCCGCCGCCCAGCACGATCGACAGATTGCGCCGCCACCACGGGCGGCGTTTGCCGGCGAGGGCGGAAGCGGGGGCGGGGCCGACGGCGGTCAGGGCCATCGGATCAATACCGGATACGCGGGTCGAACAGCGTGTAGCTGAGATCGACCAGCAGATTGATGAGCACGTAGACGAAGGCGAACATCAGGATGACGCCCTGGATGATCGGATAGTCGCGGCGCAGGATCGCGTCGACCGTCATGCGGCCCAGGCCCGGGATCGCGAACACGCTTTCCGTCACCACCACGCCGCCGATCAGCAGTGCCACACCGATACCGATGACGGTGACGATGGGCACGGCCGCGTTTTTCAGCGCATGCCCCAGCAGAACCTTGTCGGTGCGCAGGCCCTTGGCGTTCGCCGTGCGGATGTAATCCTGCGCCAGCACGTCGAGCATCGCGGCGCGCGTCATGCGCGCGATCAGCGCGATATAGATGGTGCCCAGCGCCAAGGCCGGCAGGATCAACTGGCGCAGGAAGGGCCAGAAACCTTCGCGGATCGAGGTGAAGCCCTGCACCGGCAGCCAGTCGAGCTCCAGCGCGAACAGGAAAATCAGCAGATAGCCGAGCACGAAGACGGGGACCGAGAAGCCGAACACGGCGAAGCCCATCACCAGCCGGTCGATCCAGCCGCCCGCGCGCCACGCCGAGACGACGCCCAGCGGGATGGCGACGGCGACGGCGAAGATCAACGTGACGATGGACAGCGAAATCGTCGCTTCCAGGCGTTGGCCGATCAGCGTCGACACCGGAATGCCGGAAAAGATCGACGTGCCGAGATCGCCGTTCAGGATCGCCCAGAGCCAAGTGCCGAAGCGCACATGGAAAGGCTGGTCGAGCCCCAGCGCGATACGCACGCGCTGGATGTCGTCGACCGTGGCGAGATCGCCCGCGATGATCGCGGCCGGATCGCCGGGCGAGAAATAGAGCAGCGAGAAAACGAAAAGGGCCACCACCCCCATGACGGGGATGGTGGCCAGAAGACGGCGGACGACGAATGCGAACACGTACCGACCCTGTCGTCCGCTTGTGACGTTAGCGCTTGTCGACGTTCCAGAAGAACGGCACGGGCGAGATCAGCACGCCCGAGATGTTCTTACGATAGGCGGTCGGCTGCTGGAACATGCCCGTCGTGACGTAGGGCGCTTGTTCGTAGGCGCGCGCTTGGATCTGCTTGGCGACTTCGACCTGCGCCGCCGGGGTCGGGGCGGCGAGCCAGGCGTTGCGCAGTTCCTCGATACGCGTATCGGTCGGCCAGCCCGGCCACGCGGCAGCACCGTTGCCGCGCAAGGGCGCGTGCAGCGCCGGGTTCACCAGATCGGGCCCGACCCACCAGGTATGGAAGATCGACCAGCCGCCTTGTTCGGGCGCGTTGCGATTGGCGCGGCGCGCGAGCACCGAACCCCAATCCGTCGCCACGAGTTCGACGTTCATGCCCAGCCGCTTCAGCAGATCCTCCGTCACGAGGCTTTGCGTGTGGTTGGTCGGAATGTCGGTCGGCGAGATGATGATGACCTTCTCGTTCTTGTAGCCCGACGCCGCGAGCAGCGCCTTGGCGCGGTCGAGATTGCCGGCGGCGCCTTCGATGGCCACATCCGACGCCAGCGGCGTGCCGCAGGAGAAGAAGGATTTGCAGGCCTTGTAGTATTCCTTGTTGCCGACGACGGCCTGGAGATATTCCTCCTGGTTCACGGCCATCATGACCGCGCGGCGCACGGCCGGGTTGTCGAACGGCGGATGCAGATGGTTGAATCGCGCCATCATGATCGAGCCGACCGGGTCGATGTTCTTGATCTCGATGTCGCGGTTGCGCGCGAGCTGGGGCAGCAGGTCGAAGATCGGCTGTTCCCACCAGTCGACTTCGCCTTGGCTCAGCGCCGCCGAAGCGACCGCCGCGTCGGGAATGATGCGCCATTCGACGCGGTCGACCTTCACGACCTTGCCGCCGGCGGCCCAGGACGGGGCTTCGCTGCGCGGCTTGTAGTCGGCGAAGCGCTCGTAGACCGCGCGCTGGCCGGGCACCCACTGGTCGCGCACGAAACGGAACGGGCCCGAGCCCGTCGCGTCGGTGATCGGCGTCGCGGGATCGGTGTTGGCGATGCGCTCGGGCATGATGAACGGCACCTGGCTCGACAATTTGCCGAGCGCGTCGATCATCAGCGGGAAGGGCGTCTTCAACTTGATCGCGAAGGTCAGATCGTTGACCGTCTCGTAGGAATCGACCGAGGCGGCGAGCGTCTGGCCGAAGGAATCGCGCGCCGTCCAGCGGCGGATCGAAGCGGCGGCGTCGGCACCCTTCACCGGCGTGCCGTCATGGAACTTCATGCCGTCGCGCAAAGTGAATTCCCAGCGCAGACCGTCGGCGCTGGTCGTCCATTTGTCGACCATCTGCGGCTGGATTTTGAAATTCTCGTCGGTCGCGAACAGCGTGTCGTAGACGAGATAGCCGTGGTTGCGCACCACGTAGCCGGTCGTCGCGACGGGATCGATCGCGGGCAGGTTCGAGTGCGGGATGAAGCGCAGCACCTTTTGCTGCGCGTCCGCCGTGCCGACACCGCCGGTCAAGCCGGCGATCAACGCGATCGCGCTGGCGGCGGCGAGCCGCTTCAAAGTGGTTTTCATGGAAGCCTCCTGAAAAGCCGGTCCTGTTCAATCTCGCGACGGTTTATCCGGCGCGTCGTCTTTGCGGGCCGCGGCGGATTCATGCCGCAGCGCACCTAAAGCATGCCAAGGTGGCGAAGGGCGATCAAGCGTCTCGCGCACGCGGCGGCGTGAACGGACCGGGATCGAGCGGGTAAATCGGGCGGCTCAAGTTCCGGTAATTTAGCTTGGTGTTGTCCGATGTGGTGACGCCTTCGCCATCCAGCGTGAAGGTCGCGCGCGCCAAGGGCGCGAAACCGGCGCGATAGTGAATGCGCGATTTCAGCAACAGGTAGCGTCTTTGCGCCGGATCGATACCGTTGGCGGTGAAGATGCCGGTATCCCAGGGCTCGTGATGGCGCGAGCAGACGACGATCTCCATGCCCGCCGTGCGGAACACGGCCGTGGGACCGGTATCCACCATCACGCCGGTGTACATCGGCCCTTCGACGCGCCAGCGCCCGTCGGCGAGGTTCTGCACCGTGCCGGTCAGGCGTAGCGGCTTGGGCGCCAAGTTCAACGCCGGCATCGGCGATTTACCGCCGAGGTCGAGCGTGAGCGTGGCCCCCTTGCCGGCGGCGAACATCTTTTGCACCGCATCCGCATCCCACACCGTGGCGACGGCGACGCCGTCGAGCCCTGCCGCGAGCACAGCGGCGATGACCTTCATCACATCCGACGTGCCGCCGGAGCCGACATTGTCGGCGTGGTCGAGCAGTACGATCGGGGCGGCGTTCAACTCGCGCGCTTGCGCGATGGCGCCACCGAGCGGGCGGTGGACATAGATGAATTCCTTGCGCTGGTCCCAGACGCGATCGGCAAGGTCTTGCGCCGCATCGCGCGCGGCCTGCGCGTCGCCATCCGCGACGACGATCGTGGCGCTGCCGGCGATGGGAATATCCGACAATGCGAAACCGCCGAACGCGGTCGCGCAGAGAATACCGGGTCGCGCTTCCAACTCGGCCGCGCGTTCGACCATCGCCTTCATCGGCTGATCGGCCGTGCCCTGCCGCAAGGTTTGCGACAGCAGCGGCGTGGGCGCCCAGGCTTGGACCGGCTGACATTTGCCGTCCATCGCGTCGAGCACGACGCGGCCCACACGCTCCGCCACTTCGTACATGTCCACGTGGGGATAGGTCTTGTAGCCGATCAACGCGGTGCAATTCTCGACCATCGCTTGGGAAAGGTTGCAGTGCAGATCGCAGGTCACCGCGATGGGCAAGTCCGGCCGCTTTTCGCGAATTCGGCGCAGCAATTCGCCTTCGCCGTCGTCGGTATGTTCGGGCACCATCGCGCCGTGCAGATCGAGCAACGCGCCGTCGATCGTGTCGTCCAGTGCGTCCAAAATCGCGTTGACGACTTTCTCGTAGGCGTCGCGCGTGACCTTGCCGCCGGGCATCGCTTCGCCCGCGACGGGCGTTACGATTTCGGCGCCGCGTTCGCGGGCGAGTTTCATATAGGCGGCCAGCGGCATGCGCGTATCCGCGTATGCTTTCACCACGTCCTCGCCCCATTGCAGCCCCCACGCCTCGAACCGCGCCAGATCGGTCACGATCGGCGAGAACGTGTTGGTCTCGTGTTTGAACATCGCGAGCAGCAGACGCATGGGGGCTATGACCGTCGTTGGAATCTATTCATTTGTCGCAAGCCGCGTGCCAGCATAGCCGAAGCCCGGGAGGCGACGTAATGTCCGATTTGGCGTTTCTGTCCGTCCGCGAATATCTCGCGGGCTATGCGCGTAAAGCGTTCTCGCCGGTCGAGGTAACGCAAGCGTGCCTGGACCGGATCGCCGCGCGGAACGGCGAACTCGCCGCATTTTGTCTGGTCGATGCCGATTCGGCGCTTGCCTCGGCGCGCGCGTCGCAAGCGCGTTGGGCCAAGGGCGAACCGCAAGGCACGCTCGATGGCGTGCCGGCGACGATCAAGGATTTGCTGATCACCGCGGGCTGGCCGACCTTGCGCGGCTCCAAGCATGTCGATCCCAAAGGCCCGTGGACCGAGGATGCGCCCGCCGTCGCGCGGTTGAAGGCCGCGAACGCGGTACTGCTCGGCAAGACGACGACGCCGGAATTCGGCTGGAAGGGGATCGGCGATTCGCCGCTGACCGGCATCACCCGCAATCCATGGAACAAGGACCGTACCGCCGGCGGATCGTCCGCCGGGGCGGCGGTGGCGGCCGCCTGCGGCATGGGCGCCTTGCATGTCGGCACCGATGGCGGCGGATCGATTCGCATGCCCGCCGGGTTCTGCGGCATTTTCGGATTGAAGCCGAGCTTCGGTCGCGTCGCCGCCTATCCGTCCAGCCCCGCCGGTTTGCTCGCGCATATCGGGCCGATGGCGCGTGGCGTGGAGGATGCCGCGCGGATGATGGAAATCATCGCGCATCCCGACGATCGCGATCCGTATTCGCTGCCGCAAGATCCGGGCTCGTGGCTGCTCGATCTCGAGAAGGGCATCAAGGGCCTGAAGATCGGCTATTCGCCGCGCTTCAAAACCGTCGCGGTCGATCCGCAAATCGCGCGTGCGGTGGACGACGCGGCGAAAGTGTTGACCGGGCTCGGCGCGATCGTCGAACCGGCGGAGCCGGAATTCGATGTCGCCGAAGCGCGCCGTGCGTTCCACACGTTGTGGACCGCGTCGCTCGCCAAGCCGTTGCGCGGCATCCCGCGCGACAAATGGCATTTGTCCGATCCCGGCTTGGTCGCGTCGACCGAGCATGGTCTGTCGCTGTCGGCGCAGGATTATCTCGACGCCGACGCCTATCGCAACGCGCTGACCCAAACGATGCAGCGCTTCCATCGCCGCTACGATCTGCTGCTGACGCCGCAATTGCCGATCACGGCGGTAAAGGCGGGGCAAGACGTCGCCGATCCCGCGACGCAAAGCTACTGGATCGATTGGTCGCCTTTCACCTATCCGTTCAACTTGACGCGTCAGCCGGCGGCCAGCGTGCCGATCGGCTTGCACGGCGACGGCTTGCCGATGGCGCTGCAATTCGTCGGCAGGCCCTATGACGATCGCTTGGTGCTGCGCGCGGCGCGTGCGTTCGAGAACGCGCGGCCTTGGGCCTTGCCGCCAAGATGAGCGGTTGGTCGCTGGATGGGCGGCGTGGCGTCGTCGCGATTTCGATGACCCAGATCGCGAGCTGGGGCTCGTCCTATTTCGTGCCCGCCGTTTACAGTGCGCCGATGGCCGCCGATCTCGGGCTGCCGGTCGCGATGATCTTCGGCGGCATCACGATCATGCTGCTGGTCGGCTCGCTGCTCGGCCCCGCGATTGGAAGGCGTACCGATCGGATCGGCCCGCGCGAAATCCTGATCGCGGGCTCGGTGCTGCTGGGGGCGGGGATGGCGGTGCTGTCCTTCGCTCAAGGTTTGATCGGCTTCGTCCTCGCCTGGGTGCTGATCGGATTTTCGATGCCGATGACGCTGACTCAAACGCCTTTCGCGGCCGTCGCGCAACTTATGCCCCACGCCTCGCGCAAGGCACTGGGCTTGATGACGTTGCTGGGCAGTCTGTGCCCGCCGATCGCCTTGCCGCTGCTCGCGGCGATGGAACCGATCATCGGCTGGCGCGGATCGTGTCTGGCGCTGGCGGCCCTGCAATTCGCTTTCTGCGTGCCCGTGCATTGGGCGATTCGCGTCAAGCCGCAGCCCGCCATCGGCGGTCCGGCGGGCGAGGGCGCGCGGCCGATGATCGCCCCCGATATGCGCCGCAAGGCGTTCTGGCTGATGTTCGCGGCTTTCGCCGGGGCGGGTTTCGTTTCGTGGGGCTTTCCCGTCCAGATCGTTTCGGTGGGCCAAGGCTATGGATTGGAACTCGCCCTCGCCGTCGTCGTCGGCTCGCTGTTCGGGCCCGCGCAAATGGTCGCGCGTATGGCCGAGACGGCGTTCGGCGACCGATTGCCGATCCTCATGCTGGGCCTCGCCAGCGCCACGATCATGGCGATCGGCTGTGCCTTGCCGGTGATTTTCGGCGGCGGCGCAATGGCTTTCGCGGCGGGCGTGATCGGTTTCGGATTGGGCTCCGGCACGATGACCATCGTGCGCGTCGTCGGGCCGCTGGTCGTGTTCGGCCGCGACGGCTATGCCGAGATCATGGGCAAGCTCAATCTGCCGCTGAACTATCTGTTCTCGGCAGCGCCCTTCGTGATGGCGGGGGCGAGCAGCCTGGGCGGCTCCAGCGCCGTCATGGGGCTGTGCGCGGTCTTGATGTTCGTATCGATCTTTCTGTTCGTCTGGCTGATCCGGATGACGCGCGTTTAGACGCCCGCGATCACGCGCCGATCCTCGGCGTCGAGTTCCACGCGCTGGCCGTTGCGGATCAACTCGGCGAATTCCTGATTCGGGACCATCACGGTCAGCGTGTAGAGCTTGCCCGTGCCGGTATTGTGCACTTCGTGGTTCGAGCCCGGGCGCAGCATCATCGCATCGCCCTTTTTCAAATCCAGCGACGCGCCGTCGCAGAATGCCTTGCCTTCGCCTTCCAGCACGAAGAACATCTCGTGTGCGCGGGAATGCGAATTGGGCGGCGTCTTGCCGCCGGGCGTGAAGATTTCGACGACCGCGACCAGATCGACGTCGTCGCCCGCCGGATCGAAGACCAGCGCGAAATAATTCGTGTCGTTCGGCGAGATGCGATACGCCGGGCATTCGGTCATGCGCTTGAAGGCGACGGGCGCGGTCATTTCTTGAGGCCCTTCAAAATCGCTTCGGAATTGGCCGTGAAGCCGAAGCATTGGCGCACGTTGTAGATCGTCGCGTCCCAGCAGAATTGCGGCGAGGTGGTTGCCGAGCAATCCTCCACCATCACGCAATCGTAGCCGAGGAAATTCGCGTCCTGCAGCGTGCACAACACGCATTGGTCGGCGTTCACGCCGCCGAAGAACAGCGTGTCGACGCGCAAGTTTCGCAGGATCGAGTCGAGCGGCGTGTCCCAAAAACCGCTCATGCGGAATTTGTCGATCTTGATGTCGCTCGATTTGATCGGCAATTCGTCGACGACGGCGGCGGCCCAGGAATCCTTGACGAGGACCTTGCCCTTCTTCTTGGGCAATTCGTCGGCGAGGCCGATCCCTTTTCCCGTCGGCTTGTAGACATGCAGCAGCGACGGGCTGAGATTGAGCAGATCCGGCCGGTTGCCCCAATTGACCCAGATCACCGGCATGCCGGCCTTGCGCAGGACCGGCAGCAGCTTGGCGAGCGGCTTGATCGGTTTGCGCGCCGGCGTCACGTCGACGCCGATATGCGCCAGCCAACCGTCCGGGTGGCAGAAATCGTTCTGCATATCGATGACGATCATCGCGCTGCGCGTCGCGTCGACCGTCAGAGTTTGCGGCATCGCCGCGAAAGACAGGGGCTTCGCCTTTGGCGCCTCGCGCAAGGTCGAGACGGTCTTGGCATCGACGCGCCAGCGGTTGTTGGGCGCGGAGCCCAGGGGATTCTTCATTCCGGCCACTCCAGAAGGGCGCGCGCCGTGATCGCCGCATGCGCCAAAACGTGGAAACCGTCGCTCATAAGCAAATCCCGGACCTTTTCACGGGATAGAAGATGAAGTTCCGTTTCCTCCAAATCGCCCGAATTCGCCTCGGTCGTTTTGCGGCAGCCGGTGGCGAGGAAAAGATGCGATTTGGCGCCGCGTACATTGGCGCCGGTCACGTAACCGCCCAGCGATTTGAGCGCGGCGGCTTGATAGCCGGTTTCCTCGCGCAGTTCGCGCGCGGCGGCCTGTTCGGGCGTTTCGCCCGCGTCGATTCCGCCGCCGGGAAATCCCCACACGACCGTCCCCACGCCATGGCGATAGGACCGCGTGGCGATCACGCGGCCGTCTTCGGTGATCGGGAACAGGATCGAATGATCGGGCAGGTAGACCTTGTGGAAACTCGGCACCACGCGGCCGTCGGGCAGTTCGATGCGCTCGTCGACGACGCGTATCCAAGGCGAATGCGTATAGACCTCGCGCTCGGCGAGGACCTTCCAAGGTTTGTCGATCATGGTTCTGCTTCTTTATGTGGAAATCGCAGCCGACCACGGGCTCATCACGTCGGCAAGGCCGGTACGTCCGCCGGTCTGCGGATCGATCATCACCGCCGACGGGCAAGCGTAGTTCGACGGGAACACGGCGGCTTCCAGCGCGTTCGCCTGGAAACGTTGCGTGAGGGCCGCGCGCACATCGACCGGCAGCGCGGGGTCGTAGTCGATCTCCGGCCCGCCGGACACGTCGATGCGCGGATGATGGAAGGCGCGGTCGAGATCCATGTTGTGATCGACCAGGAAGCTCAACACCTGCGCGACCGAGGGCAGGATGCGCCGTCCGCCGGAAGCGCCGAGCGTGAACCAGCTTTTGCCGTCGCGCGACACGATGGTCGGGCACATATTGGTGAGCGGGCGTTTGCCGGGCGCGATCGAATTCGCGCGGCCGGGGCGCGGGTCGAACCACATCACGCCGTTATTCATCAGAATGCCGGTCGCGGGCAGGACCAAGCGGCTTCCGTAGGTCGATAGCAGCGTCTGCGTCAGCGCCACCATATTGCCGTGGCGATCGACGACGTTGAGATGCGTGGTGCTGGTCGGCGCCGCCGGTTCGGCGAGCCGCTCGGCATAGGCGGCGCGCAGCGCATCGGCATAGGCGACGAAGCTGGCGGCATCCGGCCCGTAATGGCGGAAGACATGGGGCCCGAGAAGTTCCAGCACCCGCGCGAGCGTCGGGCCCGCCGTACCGATCGGGGCGGTCTCGACCAAAGCACCACGATAGGAAACGCGCGTCGGCTCGACGATCTTGGCGCGATAACCGGCCAGATCTTCGCGATTCATCACGCCGCCGACTTCCTGCACGTCGTAAGCGATGTCCGACGCCAGTGCGCCGTCGTAGAAATCGCGGGCACCTTTCAATTGCAGGCGGCGGATCGTCAGCGCCAGACGCTCGTTGGGCAGGTACTTCGTGACCTTGCCGTAATCGGGCACGGGCGGCATTCCGCCCGGCATATAAGTCGCGCGCGACGAGGGATAGAGCGCGAGCTCGCTCGCGGCCGAGGCGATCTTCAGCGTCGTCCAATAATCGATCGGCAATCCGCGATCGGCGAGGCGCGCGGCCCGCTCGAGCAGCATCGCCCAATCCATCGTGCCGAAGGTGGCATGGGCGAGGCCAAGCCCGTCGACCTGGCCCGGAATGGCGAAGGAGAGCGGCCCGTGGACGTTGCGATTGCCTTCGACTTCCGGCCAGCCGAACAGGTCGCCGGCGGTGCGCCCCGTCAGCGGGAAATGCGCGGGGTCGAGCTTGGCGGGCGCTTGCGGCCCGAAATCGATCGCGACGGTCTTGCCGGTATCGGCGGCGCGATATAGCAGAAAGCCGATCCCGCCAAGGCCCGAGTTCCACGGCTCGACGGCCGCGAGCGCGAAGCCCGCGGCGACCGCCGCGTCGATCGCGTTGCCGCCTTCGTCGAGCACGGCGGCGCCGACTTCCATGGCGGCTTTGGCTTGGCCGGACACGATGCCGCCGACGGCGGTCCCGGACATCGGTTTGCGGATGGTGAAATTCTGGGTCGAATAGGGCGGAAGGCGGATCATGGCAACGAGCTTAACCTAGCCGGCTAGCGCCGGGAACAGGCCGAGCAGCCCGGCGGTGACGATCTGGACCGCGATCGCCGCCAGCAGCAGCCCGAAAATGCGGTTGAGGATGTTGAGGCCGATGCGCCCGAGTTTGGCGCCGATCGGCTCGGCCAGCCGCAACGCGGCCCAGACCGCGACGCAGGCGATGGCGATACAGGCGACGATGGCGATGGCATGCGCCCATTCGGGGCTGCGCTTCATCTCGATGATGGTGGAGGAGATCGCACCGGGCCCGACCAGCAGCGGCATGCCGATGGGCACGACGCCCAGCGCCGATTTCTGCCCGGCTTCGTCCGCTTCCTCCTGCGAATGCTGCACGGGTGAAAGCTGCGCGTTCAGCATCGACAGGCTCATCAAAAACAGCACGATCCCGCCGCCCACGCGGAACGCGTCGAGGCTCGTCCCCAGCACGCGCAGCAGCACGTCGCCCGTGAAGGCGGAAACGATCAGCACGCAGAAGACGGTCGTCGCCGCGAGATTGGCGGTACGCGCGCGAAAGCCCCGGCGCTGGCCTTCGGTCAGCGCGAGGAAGACCGGGATCGCCGCGAAGGGCGTCAAAATCGCCAGCAGCGTGACGACGAAACGCGAATAATCGGCGAAATTTCCCACGCGTCCTCCCCGGTCGCGACGCTACCCCTTATAGGGATGCGTCTTGACCCAGTGATGCGCGATATCCTTGCGGCGCGCAACCCAAACCCGATCGTGCTTCTCGATATGGTCCATGAAGCGTTGAAGGGCGCGGAAACGGCCCGGCCGGCCGATCAGGCGCAGATGCAGGCCGATCGACATCATCTTCGGCGTTTCGTCGCCTTCGGCGTAAAGCGTGTCGAACGCGTCGCGCGCATAGGCGAACCAATCGTCGCCGGTGTTGAAGCCCTGCGCCGTGCCGAACTTCATGTCGTTGACGTCCAGCGTGTAGGGGACCATCAGCAGCGGCTTCTTGTCGGGTACGGTCCAATAGGGCAGGTCGTCGTTATAGGCATCACCCGCATGCAGCATGCCGAATTCGGACGCGAGTTTCAGCGTGTTGGGCGAGAAGCGGCCGGTGTACCAGCCCACGGGCTTGGTCCCCGTCGTCTTCTCGATCGCGTCGATGGCGAGCTTGAAATGCTTGCGCTCCTCGGCGATCGGCATGTTCTGGTAATCGTACCAGCGCCAGCCATGGCTCGCGACTTCGTGGCCGCCTTCGGCCATCGCGCGGCCGGCATCGGGATGGCGCAACAGCGCCATGCCCACGGCCCAGGACGTGAACGGCATTTTGCGCTTTTCGAATTCGCGCAGGATGCGCCAGAACCCGGCGCGGCTGCCGTATTCGTAGACGCTCTCCGTGCTTTCGTCGCGCTTCTTCTGGCGCGGGACGAGGCCGACGACTTCCTGCAGATAGGATTCGCTTTCCTTGTCGCCGTGCAGGATCGACCGCTCGCCGCCTTCTTCGTAGTTCACCACGAACGACACCGCGATCTTCGCGCGGTTGGGCCATTGCGCGTGCGGCGGGTTGCGGCCATAGCCGATCAGATCGCGGGGATAGGCGGGCGCTTTCGTCGGCTTGTTCTTCGGCTGGACCTTAGCCATTGCTTTGTTCCTCGGCGGGAGACGTCAGAATACGGACGAAATTGAGCAGCATGGCATCCGAGCCGCGCGCTCCGATGAACGAAATGCCGACGGGCGCGTCGCCCGCGAAGCCGGCGGGCACGCTGATCTGCGGCAAGCCGCAAAGCCCCGCGATGCAGGTGAATTGGAAGGTGCGCATGCGCACGCGTTCGAGCGTGGCGTCGTCGGCATCGCGCAAGGGCGGCGGCACCGGGGCCGTCGGCATGCACAGGATCGTGCCCGGCAGCAGCAATTCGTCGAGCCGCTTGATCGCCGCTTCGCGCATCGGCAGCGCCTTGGCGAAATCCGCTTCCGTCACGGTCTTGGCATAGGCGAAGCGGGCCGCGACATCCGCGCCGAATTTCGGCTTCACGGTCTCGATCCATTCGCCGTGCGCGGCCCAGGCTTCGCGGCCCGACAACACGCGATAGCACGCGGTCCAGTCGGCGAGGGCCGCACCGCCGACTTCGACGTCGTAAACATATTCGAAGAACGAGCGCGCGCGGCCGATCCACGGCAGCACGGCCTGCGTCACGTCGGGATCGCACAGGCGCTGCGCGTCCGCCGCGATCAGCAGGCGATTGGGCTCGGGCGGCGGTTCGGTTTCGTCGAGCAACACGCGGCCGACGCGTTCGAGCAATTCCGCCTCGCGCGCGAACCAGCCGACCGTGTCGTAAGACGGTGCGAGCGGCACCACACCTTCGGTCGAAATCCGGCCGTGCGTCGGGCGCATGCCGAAAATCCCGCAGTAACTCGCGGGCACGCGCACCGAACCGCCGGTGTCGGTGCCGAGCGCGAAATCGCAGGCGCGGCCCGCGACCGCCGACGCCGAACCCGAAGACGAGCCGCCCGGCACGCGATCGGGGGCGGCGGGGTTCAGCGGCATGCCGTAATGGATGTTGTGGCCGGAAATGCCGAAGGCGAGTTCGATCGTCTGCGTCTTGCCGCTGAGCGTGGCGCCCGCGTAGAGCAGCTTTTCGATCGCCGGGGCCGTCGCCGTCGCCAGATTATGGGTTTGCAGCCAGGTGGGATTGCCCGCACCCGTCCGCTTGCCGGCGACGTCGAACAAATCCTTCGCCGCGAAGACGAGGCCGCGCAACGGTCCGCCTTCCGGATTGCCTTGGATATAGACGCGTTCGTAACGTGTGTAAGCGTTCAGATTCATGCCTTCATTCCGCGCGCGATGTAACTGCGCCAGCCGCCCAGATGCGTGATGTCGGTCGCACCCTCGAACCCGGCGGGTTCGCACACGAAGCCCTTCACCCAGCTTCCGTCGTCGAGCTCGATCGTGCCGATCGCCATCGGCGGCGGCACCAATGCCACGAAGGTACCAAACGCGTCGGGGGCGAGCGACCAGATCTCGATCTCGATCGAAGCGCCGTTCTCGCCGCGTTTCAAGCCCGGTTTGGGCGGCGTCTGCCCGGCAAGCGCGAACAGGCGATACTTCGCCGACGTTTTTCCGGCGCGGACCAGCTTGGCGTTCCGCTCCGTCAATTGCCCGTGCAGCGCCATGCCGGAGAGATGCGCGCCCACGACGGCGATTTCAATACGATCCGAAATCGCGGGGGCGGGTGGGGCGGCGGGCTGCGGTTGCTTGGTGGCGCCCAACGGCAAACCCGTATCGCGGTGGAACGCTTCGCCCAGCGCGGCGAGCGAGGCATCCGCCCAGGCCGGGCCAATCAGCGTCAGGCCCGAGGGCAAACCGTCGTCGCGCATCCCGGCCGGGATCGCGAGGCCGGAGAGATCGAGCAGGTTCACGAAATTGGTGTAGTAGCCGAGCTGCGTGTTGCGCAGGACGGGCTCCGCCTTCAACTGTTCCAGCGTGAAGATCGAGCCCGACGTCGGCAAAGCCAGCACATCGACATCGTTCCACACGCCGGCGGCGGCGCGGCGCAGTTCCTCGAGCTTGTAGAGCGCGCGGAACGTCGCGACCGCGTCGTATTTCGACGCGTTGGAAATCACCGCGCGCGTGGTCGGGAACAGCGCGTCGGGATTTTCGCGCATCAGCTTTTCGATCGCGACGTAGCGTTCGGCGACCCACGGCCCGTCGTAAAGCAGATCGGCCGTCGCCTTGAACGGCGCATAGTCGAACTCGACGCGCGTCCCGCCCAATTTTTCCAAGCGGCGCAGCGCATCGGTGTAGATCTTCGCCGCGCGCTCGTCGCCGAAGAATTCGAGCAGCGGCGCCTTGGGCACGCCGAAGCGGAAATTTTTTGGCGCGGCGCGCCGGGCGAGCGTGCCCGCCATGCGTCGCGAATAGGGATCGGCCGCGTCGAACCCGGCGGCGATTCGCGTGGCGTCCAGCGCGTCCGCGACCGTCAGCGCGAAGATGGAGATAACGTCCAGCGACCGGCACGCGGGCACCAAGCCGGTGGTGCTAAGCAACCCCTTGGTCGGCTTCAGGCCGACGATATTGTTGAACCCGGCGGGCACGCGGCCCGATCCGGCCGTGTCCGTGCCGAGCGAAAACGACACGAGGCCGGCGGCGACCGACACGGCAGAGCCCGAGGACGAGCCGCCGGGCACGTAGCGTTTGTCGAACGTGTTCTCCGGCACGCCATAGGGCGAGCGCACGCCGACCAGGCCGGTGGCGAATTGGTCGAGATTGGTTTTGCCGATCGGGATGGCGCCGGCGGCGACCAGTTTCTCGACGACGAAAGCCGATTTCTCGGCCGTGTAGGCGAAGGCCGGGCAGGCGGCCGTGGTGGGGGCGCCCGCGAGGTCGATATTGTCCTTGATCGCGAAAGGCACGCCCCAAAGCGGCAGATCGCGCGGCTTGTCGGCGAGCGCCTTGGCGGCGGCAAGGCTTGCCTCGCGCGGCACGACATGCAGCCAGGTCGGATCGGCGCCGCGCGCGGCGATGCGGTCGTAGATTGCGGCCACGGTATCCGCGGGCGAGGCGCCCTTGGCATAGGCCGCGCGCAAAGCGGCGAAATCGAGGGAGTCGGTCATCGGTTCCTTGACGGTAGCATGGGCGCCCGGTTTTGGGCGCCGGGCGTGGGAAGTTCGGGTGTTAGCCAAAACCGTGCCGGTTTTTCGGCCGGCGGGATAAACCCCTTCGCAAGATTGACAAGAACGGGCCGGAAAGGCTCTATCGAACGCGCCATAAACAGGGAGTCGCAACGATGCGCTTGACGATTCAAATCGCCCGAATTGCGGCCGTTTTTCTCGGCCTCGTCGCGGCCGCCCCGGTTGCCGCCCAGGGCACGCTGAACGTCTATAACTGGAATGACTACATCGCGCCCGACGCGTTGAAAAAGTTCACCGCCGAAACCGGCATCCGCGTGCGCTACGACACCTACGATTCGAACGAAACGCTGGACGCCAAGCTGCGCGCGGGCCGCTCGGGCTACGATCTGGTCGTGCCGTCGGCCTCGCCCTTCGTGGCGCTGCAAATTCCGGCCAAGCTCTATCGCGAACTCGACAAGTCGAAGATTCCCAATCTCGCGGGCGTCGATGCGCGCGTGCTGGCGAATGTGGCGCTGGCCGACCCCGGCAATAAGTTCGTGGTGCCGCACCTCTCCTCGACCACCGGCATCGGTTACAACGCCGAGCGCGTGGGCCGCGTGATGGCCGATGCGCCCGTCTATTCGCTGCGCATGATCTTCGATCCCGAAATCGCGCAGCGTTTCCGTGCCTGCGGCATCGTCGTGCTGGACTCGCCGACCGACGTGTTCCCGGCGGCGTTGCGCTATCTGGGGCTCGACCCGGATTCCAAATCGATCGAAGACCTCAACAAGGCGACCGAGATGCTGATGCGCATCCGGCCCTTCGTGCGCAAATGGCATTCGTCCGAATACATCAACGATCTCGCCAACGGCGACGCTTGCGTGGCGTTCGGCTATTCGGGCGACATCAAGCAGGCCGCCGCGCGCGCGGTCGAAGCCAAGCGTGCGGGCGTGCGCGTCGAATACGCGATCCCGCAGGAAGGCTCGCTGTTCACGCACGATGTCTGGGCAATCCCGGCCGACGCGCGCAACGTCGATGCCGCGCATCGCTTCATCGACTTCATGCTGCGCCCGGAAATCGCCGCGATGAACGCCGATTTCGTCGGTTATCCCACGCCGGTGACGGCCGCGCGCCCGCTGGTGCCGGAGCCGATGCGCTCCGACCCCACGGTGTTCATGCCCGACGAAGTGCGCGCCCGTCTTTACACGATCACGCCGGCGGCGCGCGATTACGAGCGCGCACGCACGCGCGCCTGGAGCCGCGTCACATCGGGCCGCTGATCGCGCGATGATCCGTCTTGCGGGCGTGGCGAAGTCGTTCGGCGGCCCCGCGGCCGTCGACGGCGTCGATCTGGAGATCGGCGAGGGCGAGATTTTCTGTCTGCTCGGGCCGTCGGGCTGCGGCAAGACGACCTTGCTGCGCCTGATCGGCGGGTTCGAAGCGCCCGATGCGGGCACGATCGAACTCGACGGCCAGGACGTGACCCAGGCGCCGCCCTGGGCGCGGCCCGTGAATACGGTGTTCCAAAGCTACGCGCTGTTCCCGCATCTCGACGTCGCGCGCAATGTGCGTTTCGGCCTCGAAACGCTGGAAATGTCCGACGCCGAGCGCGACGCGCGTGTCGCGGAAATGCTCGCATTGGTGAAGCTCGGCGAATTCGCCAAGCGCAAACCGTCGCAGCTTTCCGGCGGTCAGCGTCAGCGCGTGGCGATCGCGCGCGCATTGGCCCGCCATCCGCGCGTGTTGCTGCTCGACGAACCGTTGTCGGCGCTCGATCGCAAGCTGCGCGAGGAAACGCGCCTCGAACTCGTCGAATTGCAGGCGCGGCTCGGCATCGCCTTCGTGTTCGTGACCCACGATCAGGACGAAGCGATGGCGATCTCCGACCGCGTGGGCGTGATGGAGAAGGGCAAGATCGTCCAGATCGCCACGCCGACCGAGCTTTATGAGCGCCCGGCGAGCAAATTCGTCGCCGAGTTCGTCGGCCGCGTGAATTTGATCGCGCGTCCGGAAGGCGGGTGGCTCGCCTTGCGCCCTGAAAAGCTTTCGTTGTTCCAAGGCCCGCATAAAGGCCGCGTGCGCGAATGCCAATATCTGGGCGAACGGCGGCTCGTGTTCCTCGATACCTCGTTCGGCACGCTAACCGCGAGTGCGGCGGGCGATGCGCCCATACCCGCGAACGGCGCGGAGATCGCGTTCGGCTGGGCGGACAACGCCGGTTCGGTCATCGCGCGATGAACGCCGCCTGGGCCGCGCGCGCGCGTACCGGTTTCGTGGCGCCGGTCTTTCTATGGCTCGGTTTGACGGTTGCGGCCCCGCTCGCTTTGGTGTTCGCGGTGAGCCTGGGCGAGTCCACGCAAGGCGCCCCGCCTTTCGAGTGGTCGTTGACGTTGTCCAATTATGCGCTGGTGTTCTCCGACACCTTATATATAGGCGCCTTCGCCAACGCCGCGCGGATTGCGGCGACATCGACCGCGATCTGCCTGCTGATCGGCTATCCCATGGCCTACGCGATCGCGCGGGCACCCGAAAATAAGCGCGGTTTTCTGCTGTTTCTCGTCATTCTGCCGTTCTGGACGTCGTTCCTCATTCGCGTCTACGCGTGGATGGCGTTGCTGCGCCCGACGGGCCTCATCAATTCCGCCCTGCAAAGCGTGGGACTGGCGTCCGAGCCGTTGGAGTTGATCGCCAACGAATTCGCGGTTCATTTAGGCATTGTCTATGCCTATCTGCCCTTCATGGTCCTGCCGCTCTATTCGACGCTGGAGCGGATCGAAGGCTCGCTCGTCGAGGCCGCGCATGATTTGGGCGCGACGCCGGCGCGCGCGTTTTGGCGCGTGACGTTTCCGTTGTCGCTGCCGGGCGTGGCCGCCGGATGCTTGCTGGTGTTCATTCCCGCGACCGGCGAATTCGTGATCCCCGATCTGCTCGGCGGGCCCGATACGCCGATGATCGGGCGCGTGATGTGGCTCGAATTTTTCCAGAACCGCGATTGGCCGGTCGCTTGCGCGATCGCCACGCTGCTGGCGGCCGCCTTGGCGCTGCCCATCGTGATCGCCGATCGCTTGCGGGCGACGACGCGATGAGCGGGATGCGGCGCGGCTTGTCGTGGCTGCCGACCGCGCTGGCGGCGGGTTTCGTGTTTTTGTATCTGCCGATCCTGCTGCTGATCCTGTTCAGCTTCAACGACAGCCGCCTCGTCACCGTGTGGGCCGGGTTCTCGACGCGCTGGTACGCGGAGTTGTTGCGCAACGAACGCATGATCGAAGCGGCGGGCTTGAGCTTGGGCATCGCCGCATTCGCCGCGACGATCGCCGGCGTATTCGGGACGCTCGCGGGCTATGCGCTTGCGCGCCTGGGTGGCTTCGCGTTGCGTCCGCTGTTCGCGTTGTTGCTTTTGGTTCCCATGGTCTTGCCGGAAGTGATCCTCGGCCTGTCGATGCTGATGAGCTTCTCCGCGTTGGAACGCTGGATCGGCTGGCCCGCCGAGCGCGGCTTCCTGGTCGTGGCATTGGCGCACGCGACTTACGGTACGGCGTTCGTCGCGTTGATCGTCGAAGCGCGGTTGCGCGGCCTCGACCCGGCGATGGAGGAGGCGGCCCTCGATCTCGGCGCCAATCCGCTGCGCGCGTTCCTGCGCGTGACCGTGCCGATGCTCGCGCCCGCGATCGCTTCCGGCTGGCTTCTCGCATTCACGTTGTCGCTCGACGATCTGGTGATCGCGAGTTTCGTCGCGGGGCCGGGCGCAACGACGTTGCCGATGCTCGTTTACTCCAGCGTCAGGTTGGGTTTGTCGCCGCAGATCAACGCGCTGGCGACCGTGTTGGTGATTTCGATCGGACTGCTTGCCTATGTTTCGGCGCGACGTGGCGCACAGCGTCGCGGTTTATCCACTTAGTTATCCACAGATCGCAAATTCGCGTTTCGCGAATCGCTTAGAATCAACGCGTTGGGCTGCGTCTCGAAAGTCACGTTGTGCCCTTATTTTCCGCGATTTTTTCGGTGTCGGCGTGCTTGAACACGTCGGATTGAATCGGCATCATCCGGCCTCGATTTCGCGACGAATCGCCACGTCCGGAAGGGTTTCGAGAGGCCTTTCCCGGACGGTTTTCCACAAGGCGAATTCCTCGAACGGGGATTTATGGTTAAGGGGTTCGGGAACTGGATCGTCAGGATCGACGCATGGGCGTTTCGCCCGCGCGAGGTTCTGGTGCGCGCGGATGGCCGCGTCCGGTTGCTGACCGTTTCGCCGATCGCGCAGCGCTTCGCGGCGTCGCTGCTGCTGGGGGCCGCCCTCGTCGCGGGCATCGGCGCGCATGCCTATCGTCAAGCCCTGGTCGAGATCGAGCAACGCGCCAACGATGTCGCGCGGTTGCAGGACGACCATCGCGCGCGGATGGAGGAATTGGCCGAAGCGCTGACGCGCGCGGCCGATCGCGGCCGGGCGGAAGCGGCGGAAGCCGTCGCCTCGCTGATGGAACAGCGCAACGAATTGATCGAGCGCATGCGCGACGTCGAGCAGCGTCTGGCCTCGGCCGAGAGCGAGCGCGAGCGCGCGCAGACGACGCATGAAGGCTTGCTCGACAAGCTCCGCCAGATCGAGACGCGCCCCGTGGCGCGCGGCGAGGGCGCGCCCGAGCGCGCTGCGTCGGTCGAGCGTTTGCGCGTCGAAGCGCTGGCCGAGCGCGGACGCCTGGCGGTCGAAGATCAGCGTCTGGCGCTGGAAATGCGCGCGGCCAACACCGATCTTGCCCGCCTGCGCGCGGGCGAGCGCGACGCGGCGCGCGCACAGGACGCAACACTCGTCGAACTCGGCGGGCGCACGCGCGTGCAGATCGACGAGATCGTGCGCGTGCTGCGCTCGACCGGCCTCACGCCCGAACGCGTTCTCGCCAATCGCGGATCGAGTGCGGGCGGTCCGTTCTCGCCGCCGGCCGCGAACGCGCCCGCCGCCGACGGGCTCGCCCCCGCCAGTCTGCAACTCGCTTCGCTGGGTGCCGATCTCGAACGCCTGCGCGATATGCGTTCGGCCTTGCGCCGTTTGCCCTTCGGCGCGCCGCTGCGCGATTACGGCGTGATGAGCCCCTTTGGCGTGCGCCGCGATCCGTTCAACGGCCAGCTCGCCATGCATTCGGGCCTCGATATGTCGGCACCCATGCGCACGCCCGTGATGGCGACGGCCCCCGGCCGCGTCACCATCGCCAGCTGGAGCGGCGAATACGGCAATCTGGTCGAGATCCAGCACGATTTCGGTATCGCCACGCGTTACGGCCATCTCACGCGGATCGACGTGCGCGTGGGCCAGCGCGTCGAACGCCAGCAGACCGTCGGCTTGCTCGGCTCCACCGGCCGCAGCACCGGCCCGCATGTCCATTACGAAGTCATCGTCGACGGCCGTACCGTCGATCCCGCCCGTTATGTGGAGGCTATCCGCAATGTTCGGAAAATCGAATAGAGCGCCCGTCGAAACGAGCCGCGCCCCGGCGGCCAAGCCGCAAGGCCCGTCGATTCCGTCGATCATCGCCGCCGGTTTCGCGGTGAAGGGCGACGTGAATTGCGACGGCGACATCCAGCTCGACGGCCGCATCGAAGGCACCGTCAAAACGCACACGTTGACCATCGGCGCGACCGGCGAAGTGCGCGGCGAGATTTCGGCCGAGCGCATCCGCGTGCTCGGCAAAGTGTTCGGGCCGATCAAGGCGAAGGCGGTCGAGCTTGGCCGCACGGCGCGGGTCGTGGGCGATATCCGCTACGAAACGCTGACCGTCGAATCCGAAGCCCAAGTCGACGGCCATATCCAGCGCCAGGACGACGGCTTGCAGGTCGATCGGGATTCGCCGCTCGCCTTGGTCGTCGATATCGTCAACAACAAGAAGTGATCCGGGCGGCGTCCGCCGCCGATATCCCCAATCTCGCGCGCGTGCATGTCGAGGCGTGGCGGCAGACCTATGCCGGTCATGTGCCCGACGCGCTGCTGGCACCCGAGCGCGTCGAATTCCGCGCGCGCATGTGGACGTCGATTCTGGCGGGCGGCGACGGGCCGTATTTCGCCCTTGTGGCGCCCGACGATAGCGGCGCGCTCGCGGCCCTCGGCCTGTTTATGCCCGCCACGGAAGCGCCCGCCGGGTGGGATCACGAAATCCGTAGCCTCTATCTGCTGCGCCACGTCCAGCGGCGCGGGATCGGTGCGGCGATGCTTGCCCAAGGGCGCGACTGGGTCCGCGCGCGCGGCGGGCGTCGCTTGATGGCCTGGGCGCTCGCCGCGAATACGGGCGCGCAGGATTTCTATCGCAAGACGGGTGCCGTCGAGATCGCGCGCCGTAACGTGCCCGCCGGAACCGCCGCGCTTGCCGAAATCGGCTTCGGCTGGGATCCCGCTTAAATCAGGCCCCGTTCAGATCAAGCTTTGGGTATCGCCGTCGACCGACAAGGCTTGGCCGGAAATGTTCCGCCCGCCGGGCCCGGCGAGGAACACGGCCATGCGCGCGATATCCGCGGGATCGATCAGCCGGCCGAGCGAGGCTTGCGCCGTATAGCGCGCGGTCATTTCGTCGATCGAAACGCCGGTCGCTTGCGCCTTCGCGGCGATGACGCGCTGGATGCGCGGCCCGTCGACCGCGCCCGGCAGGATCGCGTTGACGCGGATATCGTCGGGCCCGAGTTCCATTGCCAGGCTTTTGGTGAAGCCGACGACGCCCCATTTGCTGGCGGCATAGGGTGCTCGGCGCGGGAAACCGAATTTCCCGGCCGCCGAAGACAGGTTGATGATCGCGCCGCCGCCGGCCGCGCGCAAATGCGGGATCGCGGCGCGCGCGCACAGGAACTGACCGTCCAGGTTGACCGCGAGGGTTTTACGCCAATCGTCGAGCGCCATTTCCTCGACGCGAGCCGTCGGCCCCGCAATCCCGGCGTTGTTCACCAGCACGTCGAGCCGGCCCAATTCGGGCACGGCATCGGCGAACAGGTCGGCGACTTGGTCCTCGTCCGACACGTCGCACGCATAGGCCAGATGCCCCGGCATTTCGGCGTGGAAGGCGGCGAGGGCCGCGGCATCCACGTCGCAGATGGCGACGCGCGCGCCCGCGCCCGCGAATTCCCGCGCGATCGCAAGGCCGATCCCGGCCGCTCCGGCGGTCACTAAAACGCGCAATGCCCCTTCGGTCATGTTTCCCCCCGCCGTATTTGCCCGCTAGAGTATCGGCCATGCTCGGGGAAGGCGATATCGTTCGCGGCCTGGTGCGACCAGCCGTCACAGGCCGGGCGCGCGTCGCCTATATCTACGACGCCAAAGACGGCGTGGTGCGCTTGTCCGACCTCGAACAGCGCGATCCGCTGAAAATCCTGTTTCCTGATCCGCTCGCCGAAAAACAGCCGGTCGCCGTGCTGGTGAATACCGGCGGCGGGATCGTCGGCGGGGATTCGCTGACGATCGAGGTGGATATCGGCACCCAAGCCGCCGCCCTCGTGACCGCGCAATCGGCGGAGAAGATCTATCGCGCCTGGGGCCCCTATGCGCGCGTGCATAACGCGCTGAACGTGGGCGCGGGGGCGCGGCTCGAATGGCTGTCGCAGGACACGATCCTGTTCGACGGCGCCAAGCTCGACCGCAAAATGGAAATCGATCTCGCCGCCGATAGCGATCTGCTCGCGGGCGAAATCGTAGTGTTCGGCCGGCGCGCGCGCGGCGAAACGATGACCAACGGCGCGCTGCGCGACCGCTGGTCGATCCGGCGCGATGGCAAGCGCCTGTGGGACGACGCGCTGATCCTCGACCGGTTGGACGACGAAATCCTCGCGCGGCCCGCTCTGTTCAATGGGGCGCGGGCTTCGGCGACGCTGGTTTGCGCCTGCCCGGACCCCGAAGCGGCCCGCGACATCGCCCGCGAAGCCTTGGAAGCCGCACCGGAGGCCGGGGCAGGCGTGGTCGCGGGATTGATGGTCGCGCGCCTGCTCGACTCCGAGCCCGCCAGGCTGCGGCGCGATTACGCGCGGGCGTGGTGTGCGCTACGCTCCAAAATCTGGAATTTGCCGGGGCAATTGCCCCGTTTGTGGCACGTTTGATGCTGGGACCGGTTCGGGAGAGTCCGCCATGAATCTGACACCGCGTGAGAAAGACAAATTGCTGATCGCGATGGCCGCGAATGTCGCGCGCCGCCGTCTCGAACGGGGCGTGAAGCTCAATCATCCGGAGGCGATTGCCCTCGTCACCGATTTCGTGGTCGAGGGCGCGCGCGACGGCCGGTCTGTCGCCGATCTGATGCGCGACGGCGCCAAGGTCATCACCCGCGCGCAGGTGATGGACGGCATCGCCGAGATGATCCACGACATCCAGGTCGAAGCGACCTTCCCCGACGGCACGAAGCTCGTGACCGTCCATAACCCGATCCGCTGAGGGGCGCCGACATGAAACCGGGCGAATTCCTGCTGCGCGAAGGCGAGATCGAACTCAACGCCGGCCGCAAGACGGTGGAGATCGACGTCGCCAATACCGGCGACCGGCCGATCCAAGTCGGCTCGCATTATCATTTCTACGAGACCAATTCGGCGCTGTCCTTTCCGCGCGACAAGGCCTATGGCGCGCGGCTGAACATTCCCGCCGGCACGGCGGTGCGCTTCGAGCCGGGGCAGACGCGCCGCGTGACGCTCGTCGCCTATGCCGGTGCGCGCAAAGTGTTCGGCTTCCGCGCCGAAGTGAACGGCAAGCTGAAACCCTCGGCGCCCAAGCCCGCGAAGAAAAAGGGGAAGTGACATGAGCTATCGTATTCCCCGTTCCTCCTATGCCGGCATGTACGGGCCCACGACGGGCGATCGCGTGCGCTTGGCCGATACCGAATTGTTCATCGAGGTCGAGAAGGACCTGACCGTTTACGGCGAGGAAGTGAAATTCGGCGGCGGCAAGGTCATTCGCGACGGCATGGGCCAAAGCCAGGTGACGCGCGCGGGCGGCGCGGTCGATACCGTCATCACCAACGCGCTGGTGCTCGATTGGTGGGGCATCGTCAAATGCGACATCGGCATCAAGGACGGCAAGATCGCAGCACTCGGCAAGGCCGGTAACCCCGATGTTCAGCCGGGTGTCGATATCATCGTCGGTCCCGGTACCGAAGTGATCGCGGGCGAGGGGCGCATCGTCACCGCCGGCGGCATCGACTCGCATATCCATTTCATTTGCCCGCAGCAGGTCGACGACGCGCTCTATTCGGGCATCACCACGATGATGGGCGGCGGTACGGGACCGGCGGCGGGCACGTCGGCCACGACCTGCACGCCGGGTCCGTGGCACATGCACCGCATGCTCGAAGCCGCCGAAGGCCTGCCGATCAATTTGGGATTCTTCGGCAAGGGCAACGCCTCGGCGGCCGCACCCTTGGTCGAGATGATCAAAGCGGGGGCGTGTGCGCTGAAGCTGCACGAAGATTGGGGCACGACGCCCAGCGCCATCGACGTTTGCCTGTCGGTCGCGGAGAAATACGACATTCAAGTCGCGATCCACACCGATACGCTGAACGAAAGCGGCTTCGTCGAAGATACGATCGCCGCGTTCAAGGGCCGCAACATCCACTCCTTCCACACGGAAGGGGCGGGCGGCGGGCACGCGCCCGATATCGTCAAGGTCTGCGGCTTGCCCAACGTGCTGCCGTCCTCGACCAATCCGACGCGGCCCTTCACGCGCAACACGATCGACGAACATCTCGATATGTTGATGGTGTGTCATCATCTGGATGGGCGCATCCCGGAAGACGTGGCCTTCGCCGAAAGCCGCATCCGGCGCGAGACGATCGCGGCGGAGGATATCCTGCACGATATGGGCGCCATCTCGATGATGAGCTCCGACAGCCAAGCGATGGGCCGTATCGGCGAGACGATCACCCGCACTTGGCAGACCGCGCATAAGATGAAGGTCCAGCGCGGGCGGCTGCCGGAGGAGAAGGGCGAGAACGACAATTTCCGCGTCAAACGCTATGTCGCGAAATACACGATCAACCCGGCCCTCGCGCAAGGCATCGCCAAGTATGTGGGCTCGATCGAAAAGGGCAAATACGCCGATCTCGTGATCTGGCAGCCGGCGTTTTTCGGCGCCAAGCCCGAGATGATCTTGAAATGCGGCCAGATCGCGGCCGCACCCATGGGCGATCCCAACGCCTCGATCCCCACGCCGCAGCCCGTGCATTATCGCCCGATGTTCGGCGCGTTCGGCCGCGCGCTGGCGTCGTCGTGTCTCACCTTCGTGTCGCAAGCCGCCTACAAGGACGGGATCGCGAAGAAGCTGAAGCTCGACCGCGCCGTGCTGCCGGTGAAGGGTATTCGCAAGATCGGCAAGAAGGACATGGTCCTCAACAACGCGCTGCCGAAGATGGAAGTCGATCCTGAAACCTACGAAGTGCGCGCCGGCGGCAAGGCGCTGGTCTGCGAACCGGCCGACGTGCTGCCGCTCGCCCAGCGCTATTTCCTGTTCTGACATGCGCCGGGCTTTGGCGGTCGAACAGGATTGGGATCGCGGCTTGAAAGCGGGGTCGGTCACGCTGGCGCATGACAAGCGCCATCTGCGCCGCCAGTTGCTGGTGGACGATGCGGGCGGGGAATTCCTGCTCGATCTCGTCCACGCGACCCATCTGCACGAAGGCGACGGGCTGGCGTTGGACGACGGCAAGTTCGTCGAAGTGCGGGAGGCGGCGGAAGACGTTCTCGATATCGCGGGGCGCGACGCGGCGCATACGGCGAAGCTCGCTTGGCATCTCGGCAACCGGCATCTGGCGGTGCAAGTGCTCGACGACGGGCGTTTGCGCATCGCCTACGACCATGTGATCGAGGCGATGCTGAACGGTCTCGGCGCCAAGGTCTTTCGCGCGAACGAAAGCTTCGCGCCCGAGCACGGCGCCTATCATGCGCACTGACGCTTTGTTGCGGCTGATCGCGTGGCTGTCGCCGGCGTTTCCCGTCGGCGCCTTCGCCTATAGCCACGGGCTGGAAGCCGCGATCGAGGACAAGCGCGTGGCCAACGCTGCCGATCTGATCGCGTGGATCGGCGATCTGCTGGAATATGGGCCTGCGCGCGCCGATGCGGTGTTCTTCGTCCATGCGTGGCGTGCGACACTGGCCGAAGATACGCAAGCTTTCGCCGACATCGCACAACGCGCCGCCGCGATGCGCGGGACAGGGGAACTCGCCTTGGAAGCCACGCAGCAGGGCACGAGCTTCGCCTCCGCCGTCGCCAAGGCGTGGCCGGGTTTCGACGGCGATCCGCAAATCTATCCCGTCGCCGTCGCGCGTGCGGCCGCACAAACGGGCATTCCGTTGCCCGAAGCGCTCGGCGCCTATCTTCACGCCTTCACGGCCAATATGGTGTCCGCCGCCGTGCGCGCCATTCCGCTGGGGCAGAGCGACGGGCTTGCGGCGATCTCGGGGCTCGAAGCCGCGATCGAAGCCGCGCGCGATGCGGCGTTGGATCGCGATCTCGACGACGCGGGCTCGGCCGCACCCGCGCTCGACATACTCTCCTTCCGCCACGAAACCCAATACACACGGTTATTCAGATCATGAACAAACACACGGGACCTTTGCGCGTCGGGATCGGCGGGCCGGTGGGGTCGGGCAAGACGGCGTTGGTCGACGCGCTGTGCAAGACGATGCGCCAGCGTTGGGACGTCGCCGCGATCACCAACGACATCTACACGAAAGAAGACGCGCTGTTCCTGACGCGCTCCGGCGCGCTCGATCCCGACCGCATCGCGGGCGTGGAAACCGGCGGCTGCCCGCACACGGCGATCCGCGAGGATGCGTCCGCCAATCTCGCGGCGGTCGCGGAGATGACGCGCAAATTCCCCGGCCTCGAACTTCTGTTCGTCGAAAGCGGCGGCGACAATCTCGCGGCCACCTTCTCGCCCGAACTTGCGGACCTCACGATCTACGTGATCGACGTGTCAGCGGGCGACAAAATCCCGCGCAAGGGCGGGCCGGGCATCACGCGCTCGGATTTGCTGGTCATCAACAAGATCGATCTGGCGCCTTATGTGGGCGCGTCGCTCGAGGTGATGGACCGCGACGCCAAGAAGATGCGGGGAACCCGGCCCTTCTATTTCACCAATATCCGCGCCGGGAAGGGTGTGACCGAGATCGTCGATTTCATCGCCAAGGCCGGCGGCCTGCCCGCGCGCGGCTTGAAAACCCGCGCGGAATGCCGCAAAGGAACGGCTTGAGATAGGAGCCCCCGAATGTCCGACGCCGCCTCCCGTATCGACGAAACCCGCCTGTGGCAACGCCATGTCGACATGGCCAAGCTGGGCGGCCTGTCCAAGGGCGGGGTGAACCGTCAGGCGCTGTCGGCGGAGGACGCCGCCGCGCGCCGCCTGATCGGCGGCTGGGCGCAGGCGCGCGGTTACGATCTGTTCGGCGATCCGATCGGCAATCTCTATATCCGCCGGGCGGGCAGCGAGAACGACGCGGCCCCGGTCGTGACGGGCTCGCACATGGACAGCCAGCCCACGGGCGGCAAATACGACGGCATCTACGGCGTGCTCGCCGGGTTCGAAGCGCTGGAAGCGCTAGACGACGCGGGTATCCGCACGCGCCGACCGGTCCAGGTCGTCGCCTGGATGAACGAGGAAGGCAGCCGTTTCCAGCCCGGCGCGATGGGCTCGTCGGTTTGGTCGGGGCACGACGATCTCGAAAAGATGCTGAGCGTGACCGACCGCGAAGGCGTGGTCCTGCGCGACGCCCTCGCCAAGACGCTGGCCGAAGCGCCGGTGCGCCAGATCGACGGCTTCGACCGGAATTTCCACGCCTATATCGAAGCGCATATCGAACAAGGCCCGCGCCTGGAAGCGGACGCCAAGACGATCGGCGTCGTCACCGGTATTCAAGGTTCGCAGCGCTACACGCTGGATATCGTGGGCGAGGAAGCCCATGCGGGCACGACGCCGCTGCGCGTGCGCAAGGACGCGCTGAAAAGTGCTGTCGCCATCGTGTCGGCGCTGGAGCGCCATATGCACGATCCGGCCGACGTGGTGCGCTTCACCGTCGGCCGTTTCGAATGCCGTCCGGGCTCGCCCAACACCGTGCCGGGTCACGTGCATTTCACCATCGACTTCCGCCATCCGGATGCGGCCGTACTCGCGCGTTTGGGTTCGGGCATCGAAGCGGTGGCGAAGGCCGCCGTGGGCCCGTGCAGCGTGACCGTTCAGCGCATCACCGACGTGGCGCCGACGGTGTTCGACAAGCGCATCGTCGGTCTGGTGCGCGCGAAGGCGAATGCGCTGGGCCTCACGAACATGGACATGCCCTCAGGCGCGGGGCACGACGCGATGCATGTGGCGCCGTTCTGCCCCGCCGGCATGATCTTCGTGCCGTGCGAGCGCGGCATCAGCCACAACGAAGCGGAAGCGGCAACGCCGTCCGATTTGGCGGCGGGGGCACGCGTCCTGGTCGCGTCGCTCGAAGCGCTTGCGAACGAGTAAGGCTAAACGATCCCCGCGCGTTTCGCGGGGGCGGCTCCGAGCAGGCGATTGGCGGGCAGGCGCAGCGTGACGCATGCACCACCGCCGGCCCCCGTGCCAATATCCAGCCGCCCGCCATGCAGTTCGGCATAGCGGCGCACGATGGCGAGGCCCAGCCCCGCGCCCGGCGTGCGGCGGATGAGATCGCCCGGCACCGCACGCAGGAACTTCTCGTCGAGGCTGCGGATATCGGTGGGCGGTATGCCCGGCCCTTGATCCGCGACCCACAGCACCACGTCGCCGTCTTGCGCGCGGCCCAGACCCAGCGTCACCGTGCTGCCTTGGGGCGCGAAATTGATCGCGTTGGCGAGCATGTTCAGCACGCATTGCGACAGCTTGCGCGCGTCGGCCGAAATCGCGATCGGCTCGGGCGGGTGCTGCATGGCGAGCGCCACCTGCGCGTCCTCGGCTTGCGGGCGCACGAGATCGAGCTGCCCGCGCGCGAGCGAGCCGAGATCCAGGGCGGCTTCGTTGAGCCGTTCGGCCGTATCGTCGCCGCGCGCGACTTCCAGCAATTCCTCGAAAATGCCCATCAGCAGCTTGGCGCCGGTCTCGATCGATTCCGCGTATTCGCGCTGCTTGTCGGTGGCGGGGCCGCCCACGCCGCGCGCGATCATCTGCGCGAAGCCGAGTATGGCGTTGAGCGGCGTGCGCATTTCGTGGCTCGCGGCGGCGAGGAAGTAATCGGTCGCGCGCGAGGCTTGCGTGGTCTGCGGGCGCAGCACGGCGACATGGCCGTCGCCGCAGCGCATGGAATCGATCGAGACGAGGATCAATTCGCCTTGCGCGTCCGTCAGCGGCAATTCGGCTTCGTTGGCGGCCGACAACGCCGCGATCAGCGACGCTTTGGCCGTATCGTCGGCGGCGAGGGCCGCGATGCTGCCCGGTGCGGTGCCGAACACGCGCACGAAGGCGGCGTTGGCGAACACGATGCGCCGATGCGCATCCAGCCGCACGACCGGTTCGGTCAGGCGTTCGGCAAGCGCGTCGATCGTCGACTTGAGCTGCGCGGTCATGGCTTGCGCGCCCACAGCAGCGAGCCGCCCGACGGCAACACGATGCGCGCCGGCGCGCCCATTCCCGCTTTCGCGAACCAGGCTTCGTGTTCCGATTGGGTATAGGCGCGACCGTGTTCGAACAGTGTCATCAGGGACAAGTTGAAGCCCACCATGTCGTCCGGCGCAAGCCCGTCGTCGTGAAGAACCGCACCGGCGACGATCAGCAACCCGCCGGGCGCGACCGCCCGGGCGAGATTGACGAGCGCCGTTTCGGCTTCCGCCGGTCCCAAAACCTGTAACAAAGCCCGCGCGACGACGATATCGGCCGGGCCGCCGGGGGGTGGGCCCTTCAGCACGTCGCCTTCGTCGATGACGATACGATCCGCGAGTCCCGCCGCCGCGACAAATTCGCGCGCCACCGGCAAGGCGGGGACCAGGTCGCTCGCCGTCGCGGTCAGGCTCGGCAAAGCCTTGCACAGCGCGATGGCGACACCGGCCCCGCCGCAGCCCGCATCGATCAAGCGTTTTGCGCCGGAAAGATCGAAACGCTTGGCGATGTCGCGCCCGGCGGCGAGGGCGGTTTTATGGATGCCGCGCAAAAACGCGTCTTCCGACGAATCCTGCGCGCCGGAGGGCGTCGCCTCGCGCACCGCACGCGCGAAATCGAGGCCGCCCCGGAAAAAGCGCCCATAGACCGGCGCGATCGGCCCGATATAGCCGGGCGCCTCGGGCACGAGATAGGCGGCGGATTCCGCAGTCAGCGCGTAGCGGCGTTCGCCGTCGCGCACGAGGAAACCGTAGACGCAGAGCGCGTCGCACAAGGCGGCGAGGCGCGTTTCGTCTTTCGCATCGATCGCGCGCGCAAGCTGGCTTGCGTCAAGCGGGCCACGGGCAAGTGCCGCGAACAGGTCGAGTTCGAGACCGGCGAGGAAGGCGGCGGCCGGATAAAAGCCGGCCAGCGCGCGCTGGAGCGTGAAGGGCGGGGGCGGCTTGCTCCCGCCCCCGGTCACTTCGACGCGCGCACGGCCGAAATCTCGTCGCGCAGCTTGTGCACGATGTCGACGAATTCCGGCTTGAACGTGTCCTCGAGTTTGCGCGGGCGCGCGAAATTGCTTTCGGTGATCGAGATGATCTTGCCCGGACGCGCGCTCATCATGAACACGCGATCGGCCAGATACACGGCCTCTCGCAGATCGTGGGTGATGAGCATGACGGTGGGGCGCTTCTTGATCCACAGCGTCTGCACGACGTCCCACAATTCCTCGCGCGTGAACGCGTCCAGCGCGGCGAAAGGCTCGTCCAGCAACAGCATCTGCGGCGAATGGATCAGCGCGCGGCACAGCGAACCGCGCTGCTGCATGCCGCCCGAAAGCTGCCAGGGGAACTTGTCTTCGAAGCCTTTGAGGCCGACGGTCGCGAGCAATTCCTTCGCGGCGGCGATGTGCTTTTCCTTGTCGCGGCGGAAGGTCTTGGCGTGCGGCTCGACGATTTCCAGCGGCAGCAGCACGTTGTCCATCAGCGTGCGCCAGGGCAGCATGATCGAATTCTGGAACGCCATGCCGCAGATCTTCAGCGGGCCGGTCACTTCCTGGCCGCCGACGATGACGTTGCCCTTGCTGGCCAGATGCAGGCCCGAGACGAGCTTCAGCAGCGTCGATTTCCCGCAGCCCGACGGCCCGACGACCGCGACGAATTCACCCTGACGGATTTTGAGGTCCGCTTGGTTGAGGGCAAGCGTATCCCCGTCCTTGGTGCGGTAAACGAGGTCGACCTTGTCGATATCGATGAAGGTGTCGGCTGCGGTCACGGGGTTTATCTCCGCTGGCGAGGGAAACTTTCCTCCCCAAGGAGCAAGGGCTGTGCCGGTCGGGATCGACCGGTCCGGGTCACGATGCCGGAGTCCCAGCCGCGAAATCAAGGATGTTGCTCAACGTTTGGGCAGACCGGGCTAAACCTAGGCAAAATCGAGCTTACTTGTGGATTTTGCGGCGCGGCATTAGCTTGCTGCCCAATCCCTAAGCGAGGAAATCGATGGGCCATTTGTCCACCCATGTGCTCGACACCTACCACGGCAAGCCGGCCGAAGGGCTCAAGTTCAAGCTGATCCGCAAGACCGGCAATACGGAAATCGTGCTGGTGGACGGCGTGACCGACGCCGACGGGCGCAGCAACAAGCCGTTGCTGCCGGGGGCGGAGTTTCAAGTCGGGCGCTACGAATTCCAATTCGAGCTTGCCGCGTACTACCGCGCAAAGGGTGTGCAATTGCCCGACCCGCCGTTCCTGGACGTGGTGCCGATCGCTTTCGGCATCGCCGAGCCGAACGGCAAATACCACGTGCCGCTGCTGGCCACACCGTGGAGCATGTCCACCTACCGGGGGTCTTGAGAAACGCCATGGATCCGCTGCTGCTCGAATGGCTCGATATTCTCGTCCGCTGGACGCATGTCATCACCGGCATCGCCTGGATCGGCGCGTCGTTCTATTTCAACTGGCTTGAATCCCATTTCCGCCCGCTGGAGACGCCCAAGGATCGCGTCGAAGGCGAGGTGTGGCTCGTCCATGGCGGCGGTTTTTATCGCGTCGAGAAATTCGCCGTGGCGCCGCCCACGCTGCCCAAGGAACTGCATTGGTTCAAATGGGAAGCGGCTTTCACCTGGATCTCGGGCATTCTGCTGCTGGCGCTGCTTTACTACGTGGGCTCGACCGGCGATTTCCTGACGATCGAAGCGCTTGCACCCTACGGCATCGGCGCGGCGATCGCCGTGTCGCTCGCCACCATCGCGATCAGCTGGACCGTCTATGATCTGCTGTGGAAAAGCGCTTGGGCCGAGGGCAATCCCGGCGGCGCGATGGCCGTGACCTTCGCGGGCCTCGTGCTGGTGGCGTATGTGCTGTCGCATATCATGACCGCGCACGCCGCCTATATCCATGTGGGCGCCGTCATCGGCACGATCATGACCGCGAATGTGTGGATGATCATCATCCCCAATCAGCGCGAATTGGTCGAGGCGACCGCCGCCGGCACCAAGCCCGAAGGCAAATACGCCAAGCAGGCGAAATTCCGCTCGCTGCACAACAACTATTTCACGCTGCCGATCGTGTTCATCATGCTGTCGAAGAACTGGGCGTCGACCTGGGGCCATGAATGGAACTGGGCGATCCTGGCGGGCGTGGCTGTCTGCGGCATCGCCGTGCGCCACTTCTTCAACATGCGCAACAAGGGCGGGGCGCGCGAGGCGGTCTGGCTGTTGCCGGCCGCCGCGGTCGGGATGGTCGTGCTGTTCTACGTGGTCCGCGGTTAGCGTCGTCCAGGCGTCACGATGGTGTAATCCCGGCGTCACGCGGCGCCGTTAGGACTCCCCGGCGACGCGTCGCGATTCCCGCGACGCTTTCCGCCGGGAGAGCTCGATGTCCCAAAAGGATTACGCCACCCTCGCCGCCAAGCCGGAAAACGCCGGTTTGACCTTCGGCGAGTTGTACGAAATTTCGGAAGACATTCCGGTCAACCCGTCGGCGAACCCGACGATCGGCGACGTGTTCGCGCAGCGCATGGGCCGCCGCTCGGTGCTCGGCGGTTTGCTCGCCGGCACGGCGATCGCGACCGTTGCGCCGCAACTGGCGAACGCGCAATCCGTCGCCGCCGGTCTGCCCGGCGCGACCTTCGCGTTCGACGAAATCAGCCACGGCGTGGACGAACGCCATCACGTCTCGCCCGGCTACGACGCCGATATCGTGATCCGTTGGGGCGATCCGCTCTTCGCCAATTCGCCTGCATTCGATCCGGAGCGGCAGACCGGCGCCGCGCAGGCCCTGCAATTCGGCTACAATTGCGACTATATCGGCCTCGCGCCGATGCCCGGCGCGGCCGATACGTCGAGCGCCGCGATCATGTGCGTGAACCACGAATACACGAGCCCGGAAATCATGTTCCGCGGCGTCTCCAATCCGGCGACGGGCCGGGTCGACGCCACGAAGATGACCAAGGAATTCGTCGACGTGGAAATGGCGGCGCACGGCGCGTCGATCGTCGAGATCGTCAAGGGCGCCAACGGCAAATGGAGCTATGTGCGCGGCGGCCGCCATAACCGGCGGATCGATATCAACACGTCGATGCGCATCTCGGGTCCCGCCGCCGGTCACGACCGGCTGAAGACCGCCGCCGATCCGTCGGGCCGCGCGGTCAACGGCACGATCAACAACTGCGCCGGCGGCATGACGCCCTGGGGTACCTATCTCACGGCCGAGGAGAACTTCCACGGCTATTTCGGCGGCAAGCTGGCCGACGGCCACAAGGAAACCGCGAATCACCGCCGCTACGGCGTGCCGGGCGGCTGGTACAATTGGGCGGCCCATTACGACCGCTTCGATCTGGCGAAGGAGCCGAACGAACCCAACCGTCACGGCTGGGTCGTCGAGATCGATCCCTATGATCCGGCCTCCACGCCGGTCAAGCGTACGGCTTTGGGCCGCACCAAGCACGAAGGCGCGGAAACGATCGTCGCGCGCGACGGCCGCGTGGTGCTGTATTCGGGCGACGACGAGCGTTTCGAATACGCGTTCAAATTCGTCACCGCCGGCCGCTTCAATCCGAACGACCGTTCGGCGAACCGCGATCTGCTGGACGCGGGCACGCTCTACGTCGCCAAGTTCAATGCCGACGGTTCGGGCGAATGGCTGGCGCTGGTGCATGGGCAAGGCCCGCTCACCGAAGCCAACGGCTTCGCGAGCCAGGCCGACGTGCTGATCGAAGCGCGGCGCGCGGGCGACTTGCTCGGCGCGACCAAGATGGATCGTCCGGAGGATTTCGAGCCCAACAAGCGGACCGGCAAAGTCTATCTGACGCTCACCAACAACTCGAACCGCAAGGCCGAACAGGTCGATGCGGTGAACCCGCGCGCCGAAAACAACTGGGGCCAGGTGGTCGAGATCACCGAAGCGGGCGACGATCACACCGCCACGCGCTTCCGCTGGGACTTGCTCGTCGTGTGCGGCAACCCCGCCAAGCCCGAACAGAAGGCGATGTACAATCCGGCGACAACCGCGAACGGGTGGTTCGCGTGCCCCGACAATATGTCGATCGATCCGGCCGGGCGGTTGTGGGTCGGCACCGACCAAGGGACCGCCTGGAAGGCCGCGTCGGGGACGGCCGACGGCGTGTGGGCGGTCGAGACGTCGGGCGCGCTGCGCGGCACGTCGAAAATGTTCTTCCGCGCGCCGATCGGCGCGGAAATTTGCGGGATGAACTTCACTTCCGACGGCCGCGCGATGACCGTCGCGGTGCAGCACCCGGCGACCGACGGCGCCAAGGAATACGCGCCGTTCGGTCGCCACCCGACCTTCGACGACATGCCGACGCGTTGGCCCGATTTCCAGGCCAATATGCCGGCGCGCCCGTCGGTGGTCATGATCACCAAGCGCGATGGCGGCGTGATCGGCGGCTGATCGCCTGCAATCCGTCAATACGGAACGGCGCCGGGGAAACCCGGCGCCGTTTTCGTTTCTCGATACCGCGCTACGCCGGATTTCGCGCTCGGATCAGCGGTTTGGGAGAATTTTTACCGCATCTTGAAACGGCGCGACGGCGGCCGACATTCAAGAGGTTCCATAACGCCCCGTATGCGGAGAGACACCATGGAGACGCTGTTGCGATCCGACGACAATTCCTCGACCGAGACGACGCGGATCGCCAGCGACAAACCCACGCGCGCCGAAGCCGAAGCGGCGGTGCGCACGCTGCTGCGCTGGACCGGCGACGACCCGGCGCGCGAAGGCTTGATCGATACGCCGTCGCGCGTCGTGCGCGCCTACGAGGAATTCTTCCAGGGCTACGACAGCGATCCGATCGACATCTTGCAGCGCACCTTCGAAGAAACCGACGGCTACGACGAAATGGTGCTGCTGCGCGACGTGTCCTTCGAAAGCCATTGCGAGCACCATATGGTGCCGATCGTCGGCAAGGCGCATATCGCCTATCTGCCGAACAAGCGCGTCGTGGGCATTTCCAAGCTCGCGCGCGTGCTGGATATCTACGCCAAGCGGCTTCAGATCCAGGAGAAGCTAACGGCCCAGATCGCCAATGCGGTGCAGGACGTGCTCCAGCCCAAGGGTGTCGCCGTACTGATCGAAGCCCAGCATCAGTGCATGACGACGCGCGGCGTGCACAAGGCGGGCGTGTCGATGGTGACGAGCCGGATGCTCGGCGCCTTCCGCACCAACGCGTCCACGCGGCGCGAATTCATGGCCATGGTCGGGCGCGGCTGACGCACGCGACATATCGCGACGGGGCGGCTATTCTGGCCGCCCATGAGCACCCCAACGTCGGACGGCGCGTCGGCCGCCATCTCCCAGGCACGCCGGAATCTGACCGCGATCGGACTGATCGTCGCGATGACGATTTCCTTCGCGCTGCTGGACGCGACGGCGAAATACGCGACCCAGATTTTCGATCCCTTTCAGATCGTTTGGGGCCGCTATCTTTTCCACTTCCTGCTGCTGACGCCGATCCTGCTTCGGAAGGGCCCGATCCAGGCATTCGCCAGCGCCCGGCCCGGCCTCAATATCGCGCGCGGTTTCATGCTGTGCGTGGTCACGCTGCTGTTCTTCTCGTCGATCAAATATCTGCCGTTGGTCGACGCGCAGGCGATCTCGTTCATCACGCCGCTGACGATCGTCGCGATCGCGCATTTCGTGCTGGGCCAAAAAGTCGGCCCGCGCCGCTGGGCCGCCGTCGCCGTCGGCTTCGCGGGCGTGTTGATCGTCATCCGGCCGACCGGCGACATGCATTGGGCCGCCTTGCTGTGCCTGGGCATGGCGTTGATGAACTCGGTCTACCATTTGGCGACGCGCTCGCTCGCGCGGACCGATTCCTCGCGCGTGCAGCTGCTTTATGCCGGGCTGACCGGCACGCTGGTGTTCTCCATGCTCGTGCCGTTCGTCTGGGTCACGCCCGATTTGAAGGGCTGGCTGATCCTTATGACGATGGGCGTGTTCGGCGCCGCCGGCCATTACCTGATGGGCGAGGCCTATGCGCGTGCCCAGCCGGCGATTCTGGCGCCCTTCACCTATACGCAGATCGTTTGGGCGGGGGCGATGGGCGCGTTGTTCTTCGGCCATGTGCCCGATGGATGGACGCTGCTTGGCGCTGCCATCGTCGTGGCGGCGGGGCTTTACGTTTTCTATCGCGAGCGCGCGGTGGCGCGCGCGGGAAAATGATCCGCGCGGCGTTCGCGGCCTTGGCGCTGCTGATCGCGTCGCCCGCCGCCGCGCAAATTCCGGCCGACGACAGGGCCGCGTTCGAGCGCGGGCTCGACGCTTATTTCGCCGGCGATCCGGAATCGGCGTGGTTCTTCTGGCTGGGGCCGGCCGAGCGCGGGCATGTCGGCGCGCAATTCTCGCTCGGCAATCTCTATCGCCAGGGCGAAGGCGTGCCCGCCGATGCCGTGCTTGCGGCACAATGGTTCGCGCGCGCGGCCGCCGCGGGCCATGCGCATGCCAAGCTCAACTACGCGCTGATGCTCGATGCAGGTCTTGGCGTCGCGCGCAATTCGGTCGCGGCCTATATCGAGGCGATCCGCGCCGCGCAAAGCTTGGACGGCGACGATCGCCGCCAAGCGCGCGAAATCGCCGCGACCATCGCGCGGCGTTTGACGCCCGACGAAGCCGAGCGCGCGCGCCGCCAATTGATGGAAGGCTCGGGGCCGCGCCGTTGACGCGCGGCGCCCGGGTCTACTTCTTGTCTTTCTTCGCGTTCGCCGCGCGCTTCTCGGCGCCCTTGCCCTTGGTTTCGGCCGCGTCGCGGCGTTGCTGATTCTGGTCGCGGACTTGGCCCGCGCGCTCGGCGCCGCGCGCTTCGCCGCCTTGGTTCGACCGGTTCGGCGTGGTTTGCGCGAAGGCGCCGGCGCTTACGAAAGTAAGCAAGGCGGCGGCAAATACGATTCCCAGGCGTTTCATGGCGGTCGCTCCCATCTGGTTTTATTTGCCGGCGAAATTCGCTTTGCGCTTTTCGAGGAAGGCGCCGACACCTTCCTTGAAATCTTCCGTGCCCCACAACGCGGCGATCGCCTTGCGTTCGTAGGCGAGACCGGTTTCGAGCGGCGTGTCGCGTGCGGCCAGCACCAATTCCTTGGCGAGGCGCGCCGCGAGCGGCGCCTTCTGCGCGATCTTCGCCGCGATTTCGACCGCGCGCAATTGGGCGTCCTCGGCGATCTCGGCAACGAGTCCGGCGGCGAGGGCCGTTTTCGCGTCGATAAATTCGCCGGTCAGGATCAGCTTCATCGCGAGCTGTTGGCCGGCGATGCGCGCCAAACGCTGCGTGCCGCCGCCGCCGGGGATGAAACCGAGATTGATTTCGGGCAAACCGAATTGCGCCGCCGGGCCCGCGATGGCGATATCGGCGTGCATGGCGAGCTCCGAACCGCCGCCCAGCGCATAGCCGTCGATCGCCGCGACCATCGGCTTCGCGAAGCGCCGGATGCGCCCCCACAGCGCCGTGCGCGCGTCGAGCAAGCCGGTCACCGTATCGCGCGTGGCAAGTTCCTTGATGTCGGCCCCCGCCGCGAAAACCTTGGCGCCGCCGGTCAGCACGATTGCGCGGATATTGGCGTCGTCGCTCGCGGCCTCCAGCGCTTCGGCGAGCGCCACGAGAAGCGGGGAGGACAGGGCGTTGCGCGCCTCCGGCCGGTTCAGCGTCAGCCGGCGGACATGCGGGGCGGGTTCGTCGATCAGAAGAAGGGCGTCGGTCATGGCGGGCGATTTTAGCAAAAAAATATCCCCGCCGGGCGGGACCCGGCGGGGACGGATCGAATACCGATCGTGCGGCGCCGCGTTAGCGGCGTTCCGGCACCCGCGCCACTATGGAGATAATGGCGCTGCGGATATGGGCTTTGGCCCCATCCGAAGCGGCACTTGCCGGCGTGTGGCCAGCGTTGAACGATCCTTGTTTCACGGATCACCTCCTTTCGTGGCGGCGACCGGCGGCGTTCCCGCGCCACCTGTCGTTGGTCACCGGAAGGGCGCGTAAGGCGCGCCCGCCTTGCCTTCCGGAACCGCGGCTACCCCGCGACTCGAAACGGAAGGCCATCGACGCGCAAAGTGTGAATCAGCCGAAGACTCGCGGTCAAGGTTTTCCACAGGCCCAGGATGACGGCCGCGTGAAATCGTCAAATTTTGCCGGCGGCCTGCTGGCGCAGCTTGAAGCGCTGGACCTTGCCCGTCTCGGTGCGCGGCAACGCATCGACGAATTCGACCGCGCGCGGATATTTGTAGGGCGCGATCGTCGCCTTCACATGGTCCTGTAGCGCTTTGACCGTATCGGGTCCGGCATCCTTCATGTCGCGCAGCACGACATAGGCTTTGACGACCATGCCGCGATCGTTGTCGGGGGCGGCCACGACGGCGCATTCCTTGACCTTGGCGTGTTCGAGCAACGCGCCTTCGACCTCGGGCCCCGAGACGTTGTAGCCGGCGGTCACGATCATGTCGTCGGTGCGCGCCTGGTACCAGAAGTACCCGTTTTCATCCATGCGATAGGCGTCGCCGGTCAGGTTCCAGCCCTTCTGCACATAGGCTTTCTGGCGTTCGGGATCGGCGAGATAGCGGCAGCCCGTGGCGCCGCGAATGGCGAGGCGCCCGACTTCGCCCGGCGGCAATTCGTTGCCGTCGTCGTCGAAGATGCAGGCGGTATAGCCGGGGATCGCCTTGCCGGTGGCGCCGGGAATGATGTCTTCCTGGCGCGCGGAGACGAAGATGTGCAGCATCTCGGTCGCCCCCAGACCGTCGAACAATTTGATGCCGGTGAAATCGTACCATGCCTCGAAGATCGGCTTGGGCAGGAATTCGCCCGCCGACACGGCCTTGGTCAGGCTCGCGAAGGCCGCTTTGGGCGCGTTGTCCGCCATCACGCGATAGGCGGTGGGCGCGGTGAACAGGATCGTCGCCTTATGGTCCTGCACGATCTGCGGCAGCGCGTCGGGCGAGCCTTTCTCGACCAACGCGGTCGATGCGCCGAAACGCATCGGGAAGGTGACGAGACCGCCCAAGCCGAAGGTGAAGGCGAGCGGCGGCGAGCCCGTGAAGATATCGTCGGCGTTGGGCTGCAAAATGTAGCGCGGGAAGGCGTCGCAGATCGCGAGAATATCGCGATGGAAATGCATCGTGCCCTTCGCATTGCCGGTGGTGCCCGAGGTGAACGCGATCAGCGCCACATCGGTGAGCGACGTCGGGCAATTGTCGAAGCCCTGCGGCTTCGTCGCCATGCGCGCTTCGATGCCGTCCGCCGCATCGGTGTTGAAATAGAGAATGTCCTTGCAGGTCGGGGCCGCGTCCTTGGCCTTCTCCATATCCTCGGCCAGGCGCGCATCGCACAGCGACAACGCGATCTTCGCCTTGTCGATGATCTGGACGAGCTCGCGCGAACGCAGCAGCGGCATCGTCGTAACCGCGATGCCGCCCGCCTTGATGATCGCGAACCAGCACGCGACCATCATCGGGTTGTTGGCCGATCGCAGCAACACGCGGTTGCCGGGCTTCAGCCCCGCATCCTCGGTCAACACGCGCGCGATGGCGTTGGCGCGGGTCAGCAGATCGGCATAGGTCCACACATCCTTGCCAAAGCGGATGCAGGCGCGACCGCCCCAGCCGCGCGCGACAGCCTTGTCGAGGAGTTCCACGCCCGCGTTGCAGCGCTGCGGGTAATAGAACTCCGGCAGCGCGAAAAACATCTCCGGCCATTCGCCGAGCGGCGGCAGATTGTCCCGCGCGAAGCTGTCGACATGGGCGGTGAACGGCAGAATGCGCTCAGGCATGGGCGGTCTCGTCGTAAGCGGGGATCGGCAATTCGATGCGGATGGTTTGCGACGGCGGCGAGGTATGGCCCGACGCGTCATAGGCTTTGACGTGATAGGCGTAGGCGAGGCCGCCGAGCACCATGCGATCGACGAATTTGGTGCCCTTTACGGCTTCGACGATACGCGGCGTGCCGTCGGCTTCGACGCGATAGATGTCGTAGCCGGTGACGGCGCCGCCCGCGCGTTTCCAGGCGAGCTTGATGGCACCGTTTTCGAATTTCGCGGTCAGGCCCGCATCGCCATCGGGCCAAGCGGGGGCTTGCGTGCTCATGTCTTCGTGCGGCGCTTGCTCGACGCCCTTGGGCCACAGGAAACAGGCGACGAGTTTGAACTTCTCGTCGAGCTGTTTGCAGACATTGCAGTAGATGCAGCGCACGATCGCCCCTTCGCGGCCGGATGCGACCTTGCGCACCCAATCGGGGTCCGCCAGCAATTGCCGGGCCATGCCGATCATGTCGGCCTTTCCGTCCTGCAGAAGCCGCTCGGCGTCGGCGGGCTCGCTGATCTTGCCCGCGGAAATCACCGGCACGTCGAATCCGTTCGCGTTGATGAATTCCTTGATCGACGCGGCGAGATGCGTGTGCGGCATCGGCGGGTATTGCTCGCCGGGCATGCAGCGATCGCCCGAATAGCCGGTGTAGGGGTAGAGCGCTTCGCCTTCCTTATGGACCGCGTCCTCGAACTTGCCGCCGATCGACAGCGAGATGTAGTCGACACCCAATTGCGCCATGCGCAACGCGATGCGCTGGGAGTCGGGCAGCGCATAGCCGTCCTTGATCGCTTCTTCCGCCAAGAAGCGCACGCCCACGGGCCAATCCTTGCCCACGCGCTTGCGCACTTCGGTCATTACGCGGCCGAACATATGCAACCGGCCTTCCAGCGTGCGGCCGTCATACTCGTCCCGGCGCAGGTTGCGGCGCGACAGGAACGACGACAGCGTATAGGCGTGCGCGGAATGGAGTTCGACGCCGTCGTAACCGGCTTCGCGCGCGCGCAACGCGGCCATGCCGAAATCCTCGACGATCTTGTCGATATCGGCGGGCGAGAGCATGTCGATCGTCTGGCGCCAGCCCGAGCGCGCGACCTTCATGAAATGGATGATCTGCGGCACGATCATCGACGGGCCGGCATCCTTCACCTGCTTCACCATCTCGCGATGACCGGCGACGAAATCGTCGCGCGACAGGCGCAGCAGCGGGCCGGATTTGGACTCGTGGATCGCCGTCGCCTCGACGACGATCAGGCCGACATGGCCTTCGGCGTAGCGCACATAGCGGTCGATAATGCCTTGATTGACGAACCCGTCCTCGCCCGACAGGCGCGTGACCATCGCGGGCACCGCGATGCGATTGGGGGCGGTCGCCGTGCCGATGCGGATCGGTTCGAGAATTTTCACGGCTGCGGCTCCGACAAAATCTGACTGGCGATGACGAGCTTCTGGATTTCGCTCGCCCCTTCGTAGATGCGCAGCGCGCGCACTTCGCGGTAGAGCCGTTCGACCGTGGCGCCCGCGACCACGCCCTGGCCGCCATGAAGCTGCACGGCGCGATCGACGACGCGCTGCGCCATCTCGGTCGCGAAGAACTTGGCCATCGACGCTTCGCGCGTGATGCGCGGCGCACCGCTATCCTTCGTCCAAGCGGCGCGATAGATCAGCAACGCGGCCGCGTCGATCTCGGTCGCCGCCTCGGCCAATGCCGCTTGCGTCAACTGCATGTCGGACAGCATTGCGCCGAAAACTTTGCGCGATTTCGAGAACGCGATCGCTTCGTCGAGCGCGCGGCGCGCGAAACCCAAAGCCGCCGCGCCGACGGTGGAGCGGAACACGTCCAGCGTCGACATCGCGATTTTGAAGCCGTCACCGGGTTTGCCCAGCAGCGCGTCGGCGCCGACGCGGCAATTCTCGAAACGCAGCGTGGCGAGCGGATGGGGGGCGGAGACGTCGATCCGCGCTTCGACGATCAAGCCCGGTGCATCGGCCGGCACGACGAAGGCCGACAGGCCCTTCGCCCCCGGCGCTTCGCCGCTGCGCGCGAAGACGACGTATTGCCCCGCGATGCCGCCATTGGAAATCCAGGTCTTGCGGCCATTCAAGCGCCACCCGTCGCCGTCTTTCGTGGCGGTGGTGCGCAAGGCGGCAACATCCGACCCGCCTTCGGGCTCCGACATCGCGAAGGCGCCCAGGCTCTTGCCCGCCCGCACCGCCGGCAGCCACTTGGCTTTCTGTTCGGGGCTCCCGAATAACACGATGGAGCCCGTGCCCAAGCCTTGCATCGCGAAGGCGAAATCGGCGAGGCCGGAATGATAGGCGAGGGTTTCGCGCGCCAAGCACAACGTGCGCACGTCGTGCGATCCGTCGGGCACGGCGGCGTCGAGGAATTTCTCGGCGGCCAGCATCGAAACGAAATTCTTGGTCGTCGCGTCGGCGTCGTGTTCGTCATGCGCCAGCGGTTCGACCTTCGCTTTGCCGAAAGCCGACAGGCGCGCGGCGAAGTCGCGATGCTTCGCCTCGAAAAACGGCCAGGACAGGAACGAACGGTCGGCCATCAATTGCCCTCGAAGACCGGCTTCTGCTTGGCGACGAAGGCGCGATAGGCGCGCTCGAAATCCTTCGTCTCCATGCAGATCGCTTGCGATTGCGCTTCGGCTTCGATCGCTTGATCGACGCCCATATTCCATTCGTGGTCGATGGCCTTCTTGGTCATCGAATGGGCGAAGGTCGGGCCGTTCGCCAGATCGCGCCCCCAGGCTTTCGCGGCCGTTTCCAATTCGGCGGCGGCGACGAGCTTGTTGAAAAAGCCCCAACGCTCGCCTTCCTCGGCCGACATCGAGCGGCCGGTGAACAGCAACTCGGCCGCGCGACCTTGGCCGATGATGCGCGGCAGGATGGCGCACGCCCCCATGTCGCAGCCGGCGAGGCCGACGCGCGTGAACAAATACGCGACCTTGGCGTTGGGCGTGCCGATGCGTAAGTCCACCGCCATCGCGATGGCGGCCCCGGCGCCGGCGCAAATGCCGTCGATGCCCGCGATCACGACTTGCGGACAGGCGCGGATCGCCTTGACCAGATCGCCGGTCATGCGCGTGAAGCGCAGCAGATCGGGCATTTCCATGCCGACCAGCGGGCCGATGATTTCATGTACGTCGCCGCCCGAGCAGAAATTGCCGCCGGCCCCCGTGATGATCACGGCCTTGATCTGGTCGACATAGCAAAGGTCGCGGAACAGATCGCGCAGCTCGGCGTAGCTCTCGAAGGTCAGCGGGTTTTTCTTCTCCGGCCGGTTCAGCACGATGTGTGCAACCTTGCCGTCGACGGACCAGCCGAAATGCTTGGGCGCGAAACGCGCGGCGTCGTAGCTTGTCAGCATTATGCGGCTTCCTTGCCGCCGCGCTCGGCGGCTTTGGCGGATTGCTTCAGTTTCGCCAGCAATTCGAGCAGGCGTTTGAGGTCGTTGCGGTCGAGGCCGGCGAAGGCTTCGTCGATCCAGCGTTCGTGTTCGGGCAGCATCGCTTCGAAGCCGCGTTTGCCGGCGGGGGTGAGACGCACGCGCGATTGGCGGCGATCGGCGGCGGAAATCGTGCGGCGTACCAGCCCTTCGCCGACGAGCGCTTCGACGAGGCCGGTGACGTTGCCCGCCGACACCATCATGGCGCGCGAGAGGTCGCCCATCGTCAAACCGTCGTCGCCCGCGCGATGCAGCTGCGACAGAAGATCGAAACGCGGCAGCGTGATGTTCCAGGTTTCGCGCAAGCCCCCGCGCACGCGCGATTCGATCAGGTTGGCGCAGGTGAGCAAGCGCAGCCAGGCGCGCAGTTGCAGATGGTCCGAATCCTCGTGTCCGCGTTCGCGATCCATCAGATTTCCCCTGCGGCGATCGGAATGGCGGCCCCCGTCACCGATGCGGCTTCGTCGCGCGCCAGCCACGCGACGCACGCGGCGACTTCCTCGGGCTTGATCAAACGGCCCATCGGGTTCGCGGCGGCGAAGCCGGTTTTAATGTCGCTATCCGCCTTGCCGGTTTTGGCGGCGACGCGGGCGGCTGCATCGGCCAGCATCGGCGTGTCGGTATAGCCGGGGCAGACGGCGTTCACGGTCACGCCGCTGCGCGCGTACTCGGCCGCGAGCGCTTTGGTGAGACCGACCAGCCCGTGTTTCGCGGCGGTGTAGGCGGACGTGTAGGCGTAGCCTTTGAGACCGGCGGTGGAGGCGACGTTGATCACGCGGCCCCAGCCATCGGCGGCCATCGCCGGAATCGCGAGGCGGCAGGCGGTATACGCGGCGGTGAGGTTGAGATTGAGCATCCGCGCCCACATCTCGGGATCCGTGCGCCCGAAGGGGGCGGTTTCGGCGTGGCCCGCGTTGTTCACCAGAATATCGACATGCTGGTGCCCGGCGGCGGTGGCGAAAGCGTGGCCCAGCGCTTTCGCATCGGTCACGTCGCAGGCGAGGGCTTCGGCGCCAAGCTCGGCCGCGAGCGGGGCCAAATGCGTGACGTTGCGCGCGATCAGCGTCAGGCGCGCGCCATCGGCGTGAAGGGCGCGGGCGATGGCGGCACCGATGCCGCGCGACGCACCCGTGACGAGCGCGTGGCAGCCCGCGAGCGGACGATGGGCGTCGGTATCAACGGTGGTTTCAATCGACAATCCGGCCTCCCCAGGCGAGATACTTTAAGTCTAAAGTATCTGGCCGGGGAAGCGCAAGGCACGTCAGCGCGCGGGCACCAGCCGCGCCAGAACGCCGTCGCGCGAATCGCTGACGAAATAGACGTAACCGTCGGGCCCGACACGCACATCGCGAATACGGCCGGCCGCGCCCTCGGCGAGTTTCTGTTCGCCCGTGACGCGCCCGTCGCGGATCGTCACGCGGCGGATCGCCCCTTCGCGCAGCATGCCGACCAGCAAATCGCCGCGCCACGCGGGGAAGGCGTCGCCGCGATAGATCGCGAGTCCCGACGTCGCGGGCGAGGTCGGACCCCAGATATGCACGGGGTCTTCCATGCCGGGCTTGGAAGTACCTTCGCCGATCTGCGCCCCCGAGCCGTATTGGCGGCCATGCGTGACGACCGGCCAGCCGTAATTGAGGCCGGGCTTGACGATGTTGATTTCGTCGCCGCCTTGCGGCCCGTGCTCGACGCTCCACAACGTGGCACCATCGAAGGCGAGGCCCTGCGGGTTGCGATGGCCATAGGAAAAGATCTCCGGCCGATAGCCGTTGCGATCGAGGAACGGATTGCCGGGCGCGGGCTTGCCGTCGCGCGCGAGGCGCAGCACCTTGCCCGCCAGATCGTCGGTGCGTTGCGCGCGCGGATCGTTTCCGCGATCGCCCGTCGTCAAGTAGAGGAATCCGTCCGTGCCGAAGGCGAGGCGCGAGCCGAAATGCCGCCCGCCCGATCCCGCCGGTGTGGCGTCGAGCAAAGTCGCGACATTATTCAAACGCCCATCGGCGTAGCGCGCGCGCACGAGGCGGGTGAGGGCACCGCCCTCGGTCTGTGCGGCCATCGTCAGATAGATTTCGCCGGTCGTCGCGAAATCCGGCGCGAGTGCCACATCGAGCAAGCCGCCTTGGCCGCTGGCATAGACTTGCGGCAGGCCGGCGACGGGCTCGGCGCGCAACGCGCCGTTCGTGTAGAGCCGCAAACGGCCGGGGCGCTCGGTGATCAGCGCGTCGCCGTTCGGCAGGAAGGCGACGGCCCAGGGATTTTCGAGCCCGCGCGCCAGCGTTTCGACGCGATAATCCTGCGCTTGCGCCGCGATAGGCGCGGCAAACATTGCCAAAATTACAAATAGAAAACGCATTTACGCCTCCACCGTTCCGAAGGAAGGGTGGGGCGACGCGCCGTTCAGTTCAAGGGCGTTGGAACGCCTTGACCTAGAAGGCCTTGCCCTAAAAGGCCTTGAACGTGATCAGCGTGAACGTGTCCTTCACGCCGGGAATTTTCTGGATGCCCATCACGAAATGGCCGGGATCCATGTCGTCCGGCAGATAGCATTTCAGATGCAGATCGTACTGGCCCGAGATCGAATAGACCTCGGAGACCTGTTCGGTCTCCATCGCGCGCTCGGCCACGTCGTAAGCGTGACCGAGTTCGCATTTCACCATGATGAAGATCGTCTGCATGGGCGAAGCACTCCCTCGCCGGTCAGTTAACCCGCCGCGCGCCGTCCGCGCAACAGGAAGGCGGGGACCCCGCCGTCGTCGAAGCCGCGCCCCAGGCCTTCCGGCAGCGGGGCATGGCGCTCGTTGCCGACGCTATCGCCGGGCGTGCGTTCGTGATGGACGCGCTCCTGATGCGATTGGCGTTCCTGGCGGCGCGGCTGGCGCGGACGCGGGGCCGGCGCGTGCACCGGGGCCGGCGGTACGAAATCGACCACCGCAGCGGGTTCGGCCATGACCGTCTCCGCGACAACAACCGGCGCTTCGACCGCGAGGGGCAATTCGCCCGTCGCTTCCGGCGCCGGGGTTTCGTCGCGACTGGGACGACGCGAACGGCCGCCGCGATCGCGACCGCCACGCCCGCCGCGCGAACGGGACTCGCGTTCCGGGCGCGGGCTGTCGCCTTCGGCGTCGCCGCCGGTCGGCGCTTCGAAGCCTTCCAGCACGATCGGCGGGATCGGCTTCTTGATCAGCGATTCGATCGCGCGCACGAATTTGGCATCGTCGCGCGTGGCGATCGTATAGGCGATGCCCGAGCGCCCCGCGCGGCCCGTGCGGCCGATGCGGTGGACGTAATCCTCGGCGTTGATCGGCACGTCGAAATTGAACACGTGCGACAAGCCGCCGATGTCGAGGCCGCGCGCTGCCACGTCGGAGCAGACGAGGATCTGGATCTCTTCGCGCTTGAACCCGTCGAGCGTTTCCATGCGCGTCGTCTGGTCCATGTCGCCGTGCAACGCGCCGACATTGAAGCCGTGGCGCTTGAGCGACTTCCACAGGATGTCGACGTCGCGCTTGCGGTTGCAGAACACGAGCGCGTTCTTGATCTGCTGCGCGCCGATCAGGCGGCGCAGCGTTTCGCGCTTCTCGCGCTCGGCGACCGTGACGATGCCTTGCGTCACCGTATCGGCCGTGGCGGCCGGGGCCGAGACCGCGACTTCCTTCGGATTGTTGAGGAACTTGTCGGCCAGGCGCTTGATTTCCGGCGCCATGGTCGCGGAGAAGAACAGCGTCTGGCGCAGCGGAGGCAACAACGAAACGATGCGCTCGACGTCGGGGATGAAACCCATGTCGAGCATGCGGTCGGCTTCGTCGATCACCAGCAGCTTGGTGTCGTGCATCAGGATGCGGCCGCGATCGAACAGATCGAGCAAGCGGCCCGGCGTGGCGATCAGCACGTCGACGCCGCGTTCCAGCGCCTTCTGCTGTTCGTCCATCGACACGCCGCCGATCAGCAGCGCCTTCGTCAGCTTCAGATACTTGCCGTATTTGTCGAAATTCTCGGCGACCTGGGCCGCGAGTTCGCGCGTCGGCTCCAGGATCAGCGAGCGCGGCATGCGCGCCTTGGCGCGGCCTTGGCTCAGCGCGTCGATCATCGGCAGCACGAAGCTCGCCGTTTTTCCCGTGCCGGTCTGGGCGCAGCCCAGAACGTCGCGGCCCATCTGGACGTAGGGAATCGCTTTTTCTTGGATGGGTGTCGGGGTCGTATACCCCGCATCTTTGATCGCGTTCAGAACGGGCTCGGAGAGCCCCAAATCTTCGAAAGTCATTACTCCGGTCTTCGTTTCGGTTGGCGCCGCATTCGTCTTTGGCAGCGCGACCTCCCGGTGGCATCCCGGGCGGCGGGTCCCGCCGATCGGGACCCCAGAGGGAAGGCGCAAGGTACGGCGCCTTTTCGCAGTCGCGGTAAAACCCCGCAGAACGGTAGGAAACTATGGATTTATGGCGAAAAGTCAAGGTTCCGGCTAAGGGTTACGCATGATTATGGACGCTTCGAAAGCCCAACTGCTGGTCGTCGACGTGCAGGAACGCCTGCTGCCGGCGATGGCCGAACCCGACCGCGTGACCGGCGGATGCGCCAAATTGGTGACCGCTGCCAAGCGCTTGGCGGTTCCCGTGCTGGTTTCGGAACAATATCCGAAGGGTCTGGGGCCGACCGTGGCGGCGTTGAAGGACGCAGGCCCGGTATGCGCCAAGATGACGTTCTCGTGCGCGGACGACGAAGGCATTGCCCGCGCGATCGAGGCCCAAAATCGCCGCCAACTCGTGATTTGCGGAATCGAGGCGCATGTCTGCGTCCTGCAATCGGCCCTCGGCTTCAAAGCCAAAGGCTACGACGTCGCGGTCGTGTGGGACGCGATTTCGTCGCGCAAGCTCGCGGACAAGGAACTCGCGGCGCTTCGCCTGCGCGCCGAAGGCGTGTCGATCGTCAATGTCGAGATGACGATCTTCGAATGGCTGCACGCGGCGGGCACGCCGCAATTCAAAGAACTTTCGGCGTTGATCAAATGAACAAGATCCCCCTCGTTCTTCTGCCCGGTCTGCTGTGCGATCAAGCGCTCTGGCAAAAACAGATCGACGCGCTGTCGGATATCGCCGATTGCCACGTCGCCGATCTCACGCGGCACGACACGCTCGCCGGCATGGCGGAGCATGTGCTCGCCAACGCGCCGCCGAAATTCGCGCTCGCCGGTTTGTCGATGGGCGGCTATCTGACGTTCGAGATTTTGCGCCGCGCCAGCGACCGCGTATTGCGCGTGGCGTTGCTCGACACTTCCGCGCGCGCTGATACGCCCGCGCAGAACCGGAACCGCAAGATGTTCGTGGCGCACGCCAAGCGCGGCAAGTTCAAGGGCGTGACGCCGCAGCTCATCCATAATTGGGTTAGCCCCAAATCCTCGGCGCGCGATCCCGGCATCATCAATGCGGTGCAGGCGATGACGCTGCGCGTGGGCTCGGACGCGTTCTGCCGCCAGCAAGCGGCGATCATGGAGCGGCCGGACTCGCGGCCGCAATTGCCACTGATCCAATGCCATGCGCTGGTGCTGTGCGGGCGCGAGGATCAGGCGACACCGTTGGAGATGAGCCGCGAGATGGCGGCCGATATTCCGGCGGCGCAGCTGGTCGTGCTGGAGGATTGCGGCCATCTCGCGACGATGGAAAAGCCCGAGGAAACTTCCGCCGCGATGCGCCGCTGGCTGCTGGCGGAATGATCGCAACGCTTGCCATCTATGCCGGTGCCGCACTGGCGGAGATCGCGGGCTGTTTCGCTTTCTGGATTTGGATGCGCGGCGGGGCCTCGCCGCTTTGGCTGATCGGCGGTGTCGTGTCGCTCGCGGCTTTCGCCTGGCTGCTGACATTGAGCCCGGCCGAGGCGGCGGGGCGCGCCTACGCGGCCTATGGCGGCGTCTATATCGGCGCATCGCTGATCTGGCTGTGGGGCGTCGAAGGCCGTATGCCCGACCGCTGGGATTTGATCGGGGCGGCGCTGTGTTTCGCCGGCGCGGCGCTGATTTTGTTCGGCCCGCGCGCCGGGGCTTGAAATAACGCGCCCGATATGGGCATTGCTGGGGCGGAACTTTCGAGGCCCGCCTTGTCTTCGCCCGCATCCGACGACGAAATCGCCCAGCAAATCCGCCGCGCTTTCCGCTCGCTCTGGCGGCTGGGCAGTCACGCGCTGGTCGGCTGGCGCGAAACGCCGCGCGGCCTCGAAATCCTGACCGTGCCCAAAATCCGGCTGTTCACGCTGGAGGACCCGCCGCGCCGCGTGTTTTCGGGCGAGCGGCATATGGGCGACGGCGCGTTCGACGAGGTCGCACGGTTCCTCGCCGTGCAGCCGATCGAACTGCGCTTGCCGCGCCCGGTCGGCGACATGGCGGGCGAGATTCCGCCCGCGTTGATCGACCGCGAATTCATGCCGCTTTGCGTGCAGCACAGCGAAGCGCGCGCCGTGCTGCTGCTCGACATCGTCGCTTTCTCGAAGAACCGGCCGGAGATTCAGGCGGCCCAGCTCGCCACGCTCGATTTCGCGATCAATCTGGCGGGCGAGGCGGCGGCGAAGCTCGGCTTTCCGTTCACGATGGAACGCTCGACCACCGGCGACGGATATTACGTCTGGAATGCGCGCAAGGGCGTGGAGGCCGACGCGGCGTTGTTCGCCTTCAACGTGCTGCTGTCGATCTATTACCTCGCGATCAAGCGCACGACGAAGGTCGCCGACGCGGTGCCGGAACTGCGCGGCAGCCTGAGCGTGGGGAGCCACTACACCTATTATCGCCCGTCGCGCGACGAATTGGGCTTCGCCGAATACATCGTCGGCGACGTGACGATCGCGGTGGCGCGCCTGATCCAGAATTGCCGCGCCGGGCAAATCCTGGTCGGCGACTTCACGCGCACGGGCGGGGAAGGGGTGCCGCCGCTCGACACCGAAGCCTTCGTGAAGCTGGTCGACGATCACCTCGCCAAGCTAACCGGGCTCGACGTGCTCGGCACGAAAGTCGCGCGCGCGACGATGTACCTGACCGGTCCGCAAGGGCAAGACGGCAAGTTCCGCCGCCAGAAGCTGAAAGTCGTCGACAAGCACGGCATGTCGCATTTCTGTTTCAACGCGAAGGTCAACGCCTTCCTGGAGGCGGGCGAGCCGTTCTATGGCGGCTTGCAGCACGCCGATTTCGTCGCCCAGCGCGGTTAGTCCTTCACCAGTTCTTCGGTGTCGCATTGGCGGATGTCGACGCCTTTGAAATCGGCGCCGCGCACCCGCGCGCGGGCGAAACTCGTGCGCAGCTTGCGGCCCGTCGGTTTGCCGCTGGCGTCGTTGATCGGCACCTCGCCGACATGGGCGCCGGTCAGCCGCGCGTCGCGCAGATGCGCTTCCTGGAAGCGCGCGCCATGCAGCGTGGCGCGCGTGAGATTCGCGCGGAACAGATCGGCCCCCGCGAAATTCGCCAGCAGCAGCGTTGCCCCTTCGAGCGACGCGCCCGCGAGCTTGGCGCCCCGGAAACTGGCGCCCGACAGATCGAGTTTCGCCAGATCGTAGAGTGCCAGATTGGCGCCGTCGAAATTCGCCGCACGGCCGGCACGGCCCCGGCTGTCGAGCCATTCCGCATGCGCTTCGATCTCGCGCGCGATGGCGGGCGCGAATTTGCTTCGCGCGACCAAGGCGCCGCTCGCGTCGAGCATCAGCCCCGCCGGATCGACGCCGTCGAGCTTGGCGCCTTCCATATTGGCGCCGGCGAGATTGGTGTTGCCGACACGCGCGTTGGCGAGATTGGCCCCGGCGAGATCGGCCCCGACCAGCGTGGCACCGGCAAGCTTCGCGTCGCCCAGATCCGCGCCGCGCAATTTGGCGTGGGCGAGATTGGCCCCGCCGAGATTGGCGCCGAACAGGAAGGCACCTTCGAGATTGGCGCCCGCAAGGCTCGCCCCCGACAGATCGACACCCGCGAGCTGCGCGCGCTCGGCGTTGGCGTATTCCATCAGGCAATCGGAAAGATCGCTGACCTCCAGCCCGAAGCCGCCGCCATTGCCGCTGGCATCCATCATCACGCCGCCGCGAAAATCGGCCCCCGCCAGATTGGCGCCGTTGAGATTGGCGCCTTTCAGCGTGACGCCGCGCAGCGTGGCGCGGCGCATATCGGCGGCTTGCAGATCGGCCCCCGCGAGATCGGCGCCGAACAGATCGGCCTCGAGCAGCGACGCGCGGGCGAGCCTTGCGTTGACGAGCTTGGCGCCCGCCATGCGGGCCCCGGTCAATTCGCGGCCGACCAGATTGGCGCCGGACAGATCTTTGCGGGTCAAATCCAGCGGTGCGCCGCGCTGGATGTTTTTCGCGGACGTCAGGAATTGGCGGATATCTTCGAGATCGCGTTCGTTTTCGTTCGACATGAATACCCGCGGCGTGTTCGGGCAATTTTCACTCTATTTGCAGCGCAACGGGAAAATTTCTGCTGTAACGGCCGTCACAGTGACGCGAAGCCGAAAACGATAAAAATCATTACAAATCAATAATTTGGTTCGTATCGTTAGACCGGCCGTCAAACCAGCTTCGTCATGACAATCCTATGATACGCCGCTCGGTCCTGCAGCCGCGCGTACCACGCCATTAGATGCGGCTGGTCGGGGCGCTGCTCGACCAGGTTGACATAGCGCCACACCCATTGGCCGAGCGCGATATCGGCGAGCGTGAACGCATCGCCGACGACATAGGGTTTGCCGGCCAACTGCGTGTCGAGCAGGGCGGCGGCATCACGCGACGCTTGGGACGCGGCGGCGAGGGCGGCCGGGTTCTTTTCCTCCGGCTTCGCGCGCAGGGTTTGATAGAGCACGGTGGTCGCGGCAGGGGCCACCGTGCAAGCCTGCCAATCCATCCAGCGATCGACATCGGCGCGCACGCGCAGATCGGCGGGCCACAATCCGCCAGCCGCATGCTTGGCGCCGAGATAGCGCAAGATCGCGTTCGACTCCCACAGCGTGAACCCGTCGGGCTCGACCAGCGTGGGGATTTTGCCGGTGGGATTGACGCGCTTGTAGTCGTCGGTGCCGGCCTTGCCCGGCGGCACGTCATGCGCGGTGCGATAGGGCAGGCCCAGCTCTTCGCACAGCCACAGCACTTTCTGGACGTTGGACGACGAGGCGCGGCCGTAAATCTCGAGCATATGGGATCCGTTCAAGCGGCTTGGGGCAGACGCAGTTCCAGGCGGCGCACGTCGATATTGCCGTGATCGGCGATCAGCAGCGAGGCTTCGGGCACCGAGGTCCAATGTGACGTGTCGGTGTCGAGCGGTTCGGAAAGGACCAAAACCGAATCGGCGCCGCTTTGGTCGCCCGCGCAGTCCCCGCCGACCGCTGCGCGCACGCCCGTGCCGCAGCCATAGAACAGCGTCGGCGATTTGCCGTCGGTCGAATAGCGCGCGGCATAGACGCGCCGCCCATCGGTGAACGCGGCGGTGAAGCGGAACGGATCGGCGCAGCCCGCCGCCGCGTGCGCGGCGGTGACGTGTTCGAGCGTGCGCGCGACCGCCGTTTCCGGATCGCGCTCCAGCCCGTAACTCAGCATCAGCAGGAAGATCGTCTCGCTGTCCGTGGTGCCTTTGCGCGCGCGGTAGAAATCGGGCGCGATCGCGAAATCCAACTCGCGGGCCACGCGGTCGAACCCGCCGATCTGGCCGTTATGCATGAACATCCAGCGCCCGTACTGGAACGGGTGGCAATTGGCGCGGCTGATCGACGTGCCGGTCGAGGCGCGCACATGGGCGAAGAAATGCCCGGTGCGGATCTGCTCGGCGATCGAGCGCAGATTCTCGTCGTTCCAGGCGGGGCGGATGTCGCGGAACAGGCCGGGCTCCGGCCGGTCGCCGTACCAGCCTACGCCGAACCCGTCGCCGTTGGTGATCGTGTGGCCCTTGCGCGCATGCAGCGACTGCGTGACGAGGGAATTTTCAGGCTTGAACAGAAAGTCTTCGAGGTAAATGGGTCGGCCCGTATAGGCTAGCCAGCGACACATGATGCCGTTCCCCTGTCAGGCGGTTCTTGCCGCCGATCGACGACTCGATCGATAAAATATTCCAAAATCCCGGGATTATCGAGGGGGAGCGCAGCGTGGCGGCGAAACCTTCCTGCGGAGACTTACGAAACGACGCCATGGGTTCGTTCCGCTTCGTTCTCGCCGCCGCCGTTCTAGCGCTCGTCGCCTGTGCCGCCCCGTCGCGCGAAACCGGGCAAGGTTGCGCGGTGCCGCGCCTCGCCGCATCGCCGGCGCCGGGCATCCTGCTCGGCGATTTGGGCATGCCGCCGGGAAGTCTGCGCGACGACGAGATCGCGGCGATGGCCGATTGCCTCGGACCCGATCTCGACGCGGCCTTCGCGCGCGTGCGCGACAAGGCGATCGACGGCAAGAATTGGACGACGATGTCGACAAGCTATCGCGCGTCGGAGCACGGCATGTTCCTGCAAGTCTATGCCGATGCGGCCGCCGCGCCCTCCTATCGCCTTTACGAAATGGGCGCGCGGATGCCGGAAGGCGCCACGCTGCTCAAGCGCAGTTTTCGCGTCGGCGCGGACGGCAAAGCCGAAGCGTTCCGCATCTTCATCATGACGCGCGAGAGGACGGGTTATGCGCCCGACGCCAACGATTGGCGCTTCGCCGTGTTCCAGCCCGACGGCACGCTGATCGGCGAAACCGGCGGGCGGGGCGACGCGAATGTCCGCTTCTGCATCGAATGCCATCGCGCCGCGCAAGCGCAGGATTATTTGCTTTTCGTGCCGCCGCGCTTTCGGATCGATGCGCGTTAATCGCCAAATTCGCGCGTATTTTCGCTAAATCTCCGGCGATACCGGCTATGTGCGAAATAGTTTCGCATGCGCTCGCGCCGGATACGGGCCGTTAAGGAATCGCCGATATAGGGGATGCTCGCCTTCGCGATTTTCCGCAGGAGCATCCCTATGATCGCGCTATCCAAGCTTTCCATCCGCGCCACGCTGGGCGCTTTGATCGGCGTCATGGGCGTGATGCTCATCGCGTCGACCGTGTCCGACGTGTCGGATGCGTATTCGCGCTATGCCGCCGCGCAACGCATCGCATCCTACGCGCCGATCAGCCAGGCTTTGTTCAAAACGCTGCAGGAAGCGCGGCTGGAACGCGGCAATACGCAAACGGCGTTGAGCGGCGAAGCGCCGGTCGTCGCGTCGATGGCGGACGACATCGCGAAGAACCGCAAGATCACCGAGGAGGGCTACGCCGCCAGCGTCGCGCTGCTGGCGAAGGTTTCGCTGCCCGGCCTCGATCAAGCGATCGGCAAGTTGAAGGCGAGCCACGAAGCCTTGGCCGCCTTGCGCGGAAAGGCCGCGAACGATATCCGCGTGCCCCGCGCGCAGCGCGACGCCGCATTGATCCGCGATTGGGCCGGCGTCGGACAGAACTTCCTCGATCAGCTCGAGGCGACCGGAACGCTGCTGGAAAACTCGCTGCTGTTCTTCGATCCGGTCATCGACCAAACCTTGAGCGTCAAGCGCGCGGCCTGGACCGTGCGCAGCGCCGCCGGCTCGACCGTGCTGCGCATCGGCTCGACGCTGTCGGCGGGCCGCGCCTGGACGGCGGAGGAGGCCCAGGCGCAAGCGCGCGATTTGGGCATCGCGTCGGCCGCCTGGACGATCGTGCGCGAAGCTTCCGCGCGTCCTGAACTCGCCAAGTCGATCGACGCGGCGGTGAAGGCGGCGCAGCCGAACTTCACGGGCCCGCTCGCCGAGGAAAACGCGGCGCTGGGCAAGCAGCTCGCCGCCGGCGAGAAGCCCGCGATGGCCGCCCCCGATTTCCTGCGCACGCGCATCGAGGCGTTGGCTCTGATCGGCAATGTGTCGCTCGTGGCGCTGGCGGAGATCGTGCGCATGGCCGACGATCAGATCGCGAGCGCCGAGCGCGCGCTGATCCTCAACGCATTGCTGCTGCTGTTCTCGGCCGGGCTGATCGTCGCTGGGTTCTTGATCGCGATGCGCCGCATCTCGGCGCCGATCCGCGCGCTGACCGGTGCGATGCAGCGCCTCGCGGCGCATGACCTCGCCACCGAAATCCCCGGGGCGGCGCGCGGCGACGAGATCGGCGACATGGCGCGCGCGGTCGAATTCTTCAAGAAGAAGATGATCGAAGGCGACGCGCTGGAAGCCGAGCAGCGCGCGGCGCGCGAAGCCAAGGAACGCCGCCAGCTTGCGATCGAAGCGGACATCAAGACGTTCGACGAATCCGTTTCGTCGTCGCTGAAGACGCTGGCCGCCGCGTCCAGCGAATTGCAGGCGACGTCCAAATCGATGTCTTCGATGGCCGACGACGCCAGCAAGAAATCGGTTTCGGTCGCCGCGGCATCCGAACAAGCGTCGACCAACGTGCAGACGGTGGCGTCGGCGGCCGAGGAATTGTCGTCCTCGATCGCCGAAATCAGCCGCCAGGTCGCGGAATCGACCCGTGTGGCGGGCGAAGCGGTGGCACAGGTCGAAGACACCAACGGCCAAGTGCGCTCGTTGGCGGCGGCGGCCGAAAAGATCGGTGACGTGGTGAAGCTCATCAACGACATCGCGGCGCAAACCAATCTTCTGGCGCTCAACGCCACGATCGAAGCGGCGCGCGCGGGCGAAGCGGGCAAGGGTTTCGCGGTCGTCGCGTCGGAGGTGAAGACGCTCGCCAATCAAACGTCGAAGGCGACCGAGGAGATTGCGGCGCAGATTTCGGCGATCCAGGGTGCCACCGGCAAGGCCGTCGGGGCGATCGGCACGATCGGCACGACGATCGGTCAGGTCAGCCAGATCGCGACCACGATCGCGTCGGCGGTCGAGGAGCAGGGCGCGGCGACGCAGGAGATCGCGCGCAACGTCCAGCAGGCCGCGTCGGGCACGGCGGTGGTATCGAGCAATATCGCGGCCGTCACGCAATCGACGGACGAAACCGGCACGGCGGCCGCGCATGTGCTGACGGCCGCCGACGATCTCGCGCGCTTGGCCGAAAGCCTGCGCGCCGAAATCGACGGTTTCGTGGTGAAGATGCGCGCCGCCTAAAGAACGGCACGCAGGACCAGATAGGCGCCCAGCGCCGAAAGGCCGAAGAAGAACACGCGCCGGAAGGCGGCGACCGATAGCTTTGCGCGCACGCTTTGGCCGAGCCACATCCCGGCCAAAGCGGGCAGCAAAGCGACGAGGGAACGCGCCGCTTCGTCGACCCCGAACAACCCGGCACGCCCCAGCCCCAAGGCGAGGGCGGCGGTCGAAACCATGAAGGCGATGCCGAGCGCTTGGACGAGCTCGTCCTTCTCCAGCCCGATCGCCTGAAGGAAGGGCACGGCCGGCATCACGAACACGCCCGTGACGCCGGTGACCAGACCGGTGGCGATGCCGACCAGCGCGCCGGTGATTCTCTCCTGCGCCGGCGCCACGCGCCATTTGACCCCACCCAACGTCAGCCCGGCATAGATCAACAGCGTGACGCCCAACGCGGGCGCGGCGTAGCGCGCATAGTCGCCGGTCATGGCGCCCGAAGCGAGCCAAGTCGCCGGGATCAACGGCAGCAGGAACGGCCAGAGCCGCAGGCACAGCGCGCGGAAACGCCCGCCCGACAGCATCTGCCAAAGATTGGTCGCGAAGGACGGCACGATCAGGAAGGCCGCCGCTTGGACCGGCGCCAGGACGACGGCGAGCAAACCCATCGTGACGGTCGGCAAGCCCATGCCGAGCACGCCTTTGGAAAAGCCGCCGATCAGGAAGACGAAAGCCACGAAAGCGAGAAGCGGATCGATCATGGCGCGAGCTTGACGCGGCACGCAGGCGGTTCACAATACGGAAAATCCGGAATTTGGCTTCGGAGTATCCGAATGCGCTTCGATCCCGCCGATCTGCGCTTGTTTCTCGCCGTGGCCGAGAGCGGTTCGCTCGCGGCCGGGGCGGCCAAGCTGCGTTTGTCGATCGCCTCGGCCAGTGCGCGCATCAAAGGCATGGAAGCCGATCTCGATACCGTCTTGTTCGTCCGCCATCGCCGGGGCTTGGCGTTGAACGCCGGCGGCCAAGCGTTCAAACGTCATGCGTCGTCGCTGGTCGAAGGCCTCGACCGGATGCGCGCCGACATGGCCGCCTATGGCCGCACGACGCGCAGCCTTGTCCGGCTCGCGGCGAATACGGGGGCGGCGTCGGAACATTTGCCGGCGGATCTGGGCGCGTTCCTCGCCGCCAATCCGCGCATCGATGTGGAGATCGTCGAGCAGCGCAGCGCCGACGTGGCGCGCGCCGTCGCGGTCGGGGCGGCGGAAATCGGTGTGGCGGCCGACACCGCAGCTTTGGGCGATGTGCGCACCTTTCCCCATCGCGACGATCCGCTGTGGGTGGTGCTGGCGCGCGATCACGCGCTGGCGGGGCGTAAATCCTTGCGCCTTGCCGCGATCGCCGATCTGCCGATGGTGGCGCTGCCCGAAACACGCGCGCAATTCGATCTGGTCGCCGAACACGCCGCGCGTTTGGGCAAGACGCTCCATGTCCGCGCGCGCGTGCCGACTTTCGATGCCGTAGCGCGGCTTGTCGCGAGCGGCGCCGGGATCGCGGTCATGTCGCGCATTGCGGCGCAACGCGCGGCGGCTTCGTTGCCGGTCAAAGGCATTCCGCTCGCCGACGATTTCGCGCGACGGCGCCTTGTCCTCTGCGTGCGCCGCGTGGCGGGGCTGCTCCCCACCGCGCGCGCGTTGTTCGAATACTTGAAGGCCTAGACGTCCAGTTCGGTCGCGAACTTGGCGTGTTCCTGGATGAAGGCGAGGCGCAGCTCCGGCTTGCGGCCCATCAGGCTTTCCACGCGCTGCTCGGTCGCTTCCTTTTCGTCCGTTTCGTGCGCGTGCGGCACGGTCACACGCAGCAACGTGCGCCGCTTCGGGTCCATCGTCGTTTCCTTCAACTGGCTGGGCGGCATTTCGCCCAGACCCTTGAAGCGGCTGACCTCGACCTTGCGGTTCTTGAACTTGGACTTCATCAACTCGTCTTTATGCGCGTCGTCGCGCGCATAGACGACGTCGCCGCCCGCCCCCAAACGATACAGCGGCGGCATGGCGAGATAGAGATGCCCTTGCTCGATCAGCTTGGGCGTCTCGCGATAGAAGAACGTGATGAGCAGCGAGGCGATATGCGCGCCATCGACGTCCGCGTCGGTCATGATGATGACGCGGTCGTAGCGCAGCTTTTCCAGATCGAAATTCTCGCCCGTGCCGCAGCCCAGTGCCTGGACCAGATCGGCCAGTTCCTGGTTCTGGCGCAGCTTGTCGACCGACGCGCTGGCGACGTTCAGGATCTTGCCGCGCAGCGGCAGGATCGCCTGGAACTCGCGATTGCGCGCTTGCTTGGCCGAGCCGCCGGCGGAATCGCCTTCGACCAGGAAGATTTCGGTGTCGAGCGTCGTATTGGCTGAGCAATCGGCGAGCTTGCCGGGCAGGCGCAACCGGCGCGTCGCCGATTTGCGGTCCATTTCCTTCTGCTGGCGGCGGCGGGCGCGCTCGTCCGCGCGCTCGATCGCGCGTTCCAGCAGCGCCTTGGCCGAACCCGGATCGTTGGCGAGCCAATGATCGAACTGGTCCTTCAGCGCCGCGTCGACCATCTTCTGCGCGTCGGGCATGCCCAGACGATCCTTCGTCTGGCCCTGGAATTGCGGATCGCGGATGAATAGCGACAGGAACACGACCGCGCCGTCGCACACGTCTTCCGATTGGATCGTCTCGGCGCGCTTGTTGTTGACCAGCGCCCCGTAGCCGCGCAGCGAACGGGTGAGGGCGCCGCGCAAGCCCAGTTCGTGACTGCCGCCTTGGGGCGTGGGCACCGTGTTGACGTAGGAATGGACTTCGCCTTCCTCGTCGCCCGGCCACGCGACCGCCCATTCCAGGCGGCCGCCTTGGCTGTCGAGTTTCACGTCGCCGGCGAAATTCTTCGACGAATAGCAGGGGCGTTTGCCGATCACCTCGGCCAGCGAGTCCGCCAGGCCGCCGGGGAAATGCAGCGTCGCTTCGGGCGCGATCCCCCATTCGGGCTTCAGCAGCGACGGCGCGCATTTCCAGCGCAGTTCGACGCCCTTGAACAGGAACGCCTTGGCGCGCGCCATCTTGAACGCGATCTGCGGCTTCAGATGCGCGCTCTTGCCGAAAATCTCCGGGTCGGGATGGAAACGCACGGTCGTGCCGCGGCGGTTGTTGGTCGTGCCGATCTTCTTCAGCGGGCCCTTGGGCACGCCGCGCGAATAATTCTGCGCCCAGATCGCCTTGTCGCGCGCGACCTCGACCTCGAACCCGTCCGACAGCGCGTTGACGACCGAGACGCCCACGCCGTGCAAGCCGCCCGACGTTTCGTAGGCCTTGTTCGAAAATTTGCCGCCCGAATGCAGCGTGGTCAGGATGACTTCCAGCGCCGATTTCTTGGGGAAGCGCGGATGGGGATCGACCGGAATGCCGCGCCCATTGTCGCGGATCGTCATCCAGCCGCCTTCCTCCATCTCGATCTCGATCCAATCGGCGTGGCCAGCGACGGCCTCGTCCATCGAGTTGTCGAGCACTTCGGCGATCAGATGGTGCAGCGCGCGCTCGTCCGTGCCGCCGATATACATGCCGGGGCGGCGGCGAACGGGCTCCAACCCCTCCAGGACCTCGATGTCCTTGGCGGTATAGGAGTCGTTTTTACGCGAAGCGCTGGAAAACAGATCGGCCATCGTCGATAACTCGAACGTCAGAGGTATACGGAAACCGGCGGGAGACTAGCTGTCATGGCCGATTCGACGCAAACACTACATGAACAAGGCCCGCGCAAGGAAATGGGCGAACCGGCCTTGCGCGCCATCGCCATGCCGGGCGACACCAACCCGAACGGCGATATTTTCGGCGGCTGGCTGCTGTCGCAGATGGATTTGGCGGGCGGATCGATCGCCAGCCACCGCTCCAAGGGCCGCGTGGCGACCATCGCGATCGAGGCGATGACCTTCCACAAACCGGTCCATGTCGGCGACGAGGTCTCGTGCTATTGCGAGATCCAGCGCGTGGGCCGTACCTCGATCACCGTGAAGGTCGAAACCTGGACGCGGCCGCGTGCGGGCGGCCCCCAGACCAAAGTGACGGCGGGCGTGTTCACCTATGTGGCGATCGACGAGGATCGCCGCCCGCGTCCCGTGGACGGAGTTTGAGACGATGCTGACCAACGAAGATTTCGACCTGCTGATCGCCTACGATCTGATCGCCAAGGACGCGGACCGCGCGGCGATGCTGGGCGAACAAGCGCTCGACGACGCCGATCTGCTGGCGCAAAGCGCTTGGGACATGCCCAATGCGCGCGCCGGGCTCCAGGGTGCGGCGGCGGCGTTGAAGCAGAGCGCTTATTGCGCCTCGGCGCTCACGCTCGTTTCGCTGCTCGCCGCACGCGATCTCGACGAGCGCATCCGCTTGCTGGAAATCGCGTTGCGCGCGGGCGAGGGCGCGTTGGGCGCGCGTCTGGCCGACGAAGCGGGCAAGCTCGGCGCCACACCGCGCGGTCTCGCCTATCTCGAAGCGCGCCAGCATCTGGCTTCCGCGATCAGCGTACGCGGGGAACGCGACGCGGGCTACGCGCATTGGCGCGAAGTGCTGCGCCTCGACCCGTCCGATCCCGCGAAATGCTCGTTCGATTTCGCCGATGCGCTGATCGACGGCGAGAAATACGACGAAGCGAACGAGATCCTTGCGGGCGTGACCGACGAGGGCGGTGCACGCGGCGCCTATGCGCGCGCCTTACTGGCCTTCGCGACCAAGGCGGCGGATGCGGACGCCAAGCTCGACGCGGCGGTGAAGGCGAACGGTTTTGCGCCCGCCTATCTGATCGGCGATCGCAAGCCGCCGAAGACCACGCCGATGGAAGTGCCGCCGGGGGGCCGCGAGGAAGCGGGCGTGATCGCGGTCAATGCGGGGGCCGCTTGGCGCCGCGTGCCTGGCGCCATCGCGTGGCTGCGTGCGATCAAAACGAAGCGCTGATGTTAGGCCGCTTCGCGGCCGGTGATGATCATCTGCGCGAGGGCGGCGGCGTTCAGCCCGGCGACCGGGCGGTCGACGGTCTTGCGCCCCGCCTTCAGGATCGCGACGCGCGTGGCGACCGCGACGACATCCGCCATGTTGTGGCTGACCAGCACGACCGTGCGGCCTTCGTCTTTCAGGCGGCGGATCAGGTCGAGGACGAGTTTGGTTTCGGCGACACCCAAAGCCGCCGTCGGCTCGTCCATAATGACGACGCGCGCGTCCCAGCGCAGGGCGCGCGCGATCGCGACCGCCTGGCGCTGACCGCCCGACAGGCGCTCGACGGGCCGCGTCGCGTCGCCCAGATCGACGCCGAGGCGTTTGAGATAGCCGAGCGCTTCGTCGCGCATGCGCTTCTTGTCGAGCAACGACACGAAGGGCAAAGGTGTACGCACGAGTTCGGAGCCGAGAAACACATTCTCCGCCACCGACAGGCGCGGGGCGACCGCCAATTCCTGATAGATCGTGGCGATGCCGCGCGTTAGCGCATCCTGCGGCGAAGCGAAGCGCACGGCCTTGCCTTCGATCTCGAAAACGCCGCCGTCGTGTGCATGGGCACCCGACAGGATCTTCACCAAGCTCGACTTGCCCGCCCCGTTGTCGCCGCACAACGCCAAAACGTCGCCGGCGCGGATCTCCAGATCCACGCCGCGCAACGCTTCGACGGCGCCGTAACTTTTGGTCACGGCGCCGAGACGGACGAGTACGCTCACAGGAACTGTTTCACGTTGTTCTGATCGACCAGGATCGCGTCGAGGAACAGGTAGGGGCCGCTCGTCACGCTGCCCTTGGGCTGACCCTTCACGACGATCGTGTCGATCGCGTCGATGGCGCGCTTGCCCATCTCCTCGAACGGGATGGTCACGGTCGCCATCAACAGCGAGTCCGGGTCCGCGATGCGCCGATAGGTTTCGGCCCCGCCGTCGATCGACACGAATTTGATCTGGCCCTTCTTCAGACCGCGCGGGCGCAGCAGATCGTCGATCACATAGGCTTGGCCGTCGAACGACGCCCAAATGCCTTGCGTGTTGGCGCCGTGCTGCAACAGCAGCGCCTGCATGCCTTGGCGCACGTCGTCGCGCCAGGATTGCGTGCGCGCCATCGAATGCGAGCCGAGAACCTTCACGCCCTGGTTTTCGGCGAGCACGGCGTCAAGCACGCGACCGCGGATGCGCGTGCCCACATTGCCGTCGAAGCGCTGCAGCAGAACGTTGCCTTGGTAGTTCATCTCGCCCAGCAGCCACAACGCGGCGTCCGCACCGACCTTGAACTCATTCACCTGGATGTCGAACAGCGTGTGCGGCGACGTGCCCGCCATCACGGTGACGACGGGAATGCCCGCTTTCTTGGCGGCTTCGAATTGCGCGTCGGCTTCGACGGGCTTGCCCATCGCCACGATAATGGCGCGCGGCTTGCGCTGGATCAGCGCGTCGAGCTGTTCGGCGTGCTTGGGCAGCGCCCCTTCGGAATTGAGGATCGTCGCCGTCCAGCCCTTGGCGCGGGCGGCGGCTTGCGCCGCGTTCGCCACGCGCGCATGGGTTTCCGACGACATCTGGAAAGCGACGATGCCGATCTCCGGCGTTTGCGCCTGCACGATCGACGGGACGGCGGCGAGGGCGGCGGCGGTGCCGGCCAAAGCCTGACGGCGGGTGATCTCGACCATTGTTTCTCTCTCCCTGTTATTGCGCCGTCCGGAAGGACAGGCGTTTGACGAAAGCGGCGCGCCCCAGGGCGCCCGCCGACAAAGCGACCGAGCCGACGATGATGGCGCCGAGCACGATATCCTGCACGTAGTAGGGCGCGCCGGACAGGATCAATCCGTTGCCCAACGCCTTCAACGTGAATGCCGCGACCAGCGTGCCGGGCACGTTAGGCCGGCCGGGTTCGAACATCGTCATGCCCAGCAGCACGGCGGCGATGGCGTAAAGAAAATGGTCGTTCGCCATGTTGGGCGCGGCCGAGGAAAGGCTCGCGGCGAGCAGCACGGCGGTCGCCCCGGCGAACAAGCCGGTCAGCAGCAGCGCCAGACGTTTCATCTTCTTGGTCGGAATGCCCGCAAGGCGCGCGGCTTCTTCCGCCTCGCCGGTCGCGACCAAATGCGCGCCGGTGCGCGTCCATTTGACCAGCGCGTAGGCGAAGATCGACGCGAGGATCAGCCACCACAGCAAATTCGGCCCGCCCAGAAAATTGCCGCGCGCGAGGCCGGTGAAATCGGCGGGCCAGCGGCCGACGAAGGCGACACCTTGCGTCAGCATGAAGCCCAAGCCCTTGGCGATCGCCGCCATGCCCAGCGTGGCGATCAACGAGGGCACGTTCAGCACCGTGACGGCGAACCCATTGCCCAAGCCGCAGACGGCGCCCACGCCCAAACCGGCGGCGATGGCCAGCGCCGGCGGATAGCCCGAATGGACGAGGAAGCCGCAGACGACGGCGGCGAGGCTCGCGACTTCCGCGATCGACAAATCGAGCTCGGCCGTCACCAGCGCCAGCGCGAAGCCGAGCGCCAGGATCGCGAGGAAGCTCGTCTCCTTCAAGATCAGCGTGAAATTGGCGGCCGAGGCGAAAGCGGGCGCGGTGGCGGCGAACCAGATCACCACGCCGAGACCGGCCAGCGCCGTCGCATATTTCGCCAGGAAGGAACGCATCAACCGGACCCGAGAACGTATTGCTTGGCACCGGCATAGCGCGCCCGGCGCGCGGCATACAAGGGTGCTTTGGCCGGATCGGGGCGAAAGACGCGCGAAACCGGGTTCATCCGCGCGGCGGCCGTGGCGAAATCGGGCGTATGGCCCAGGCCGAAAGCGGCGCAGGCGGCGGCCCCCAGCAAGCCCGCTTCGATCTCGCGCGGGCGTTCGACCGCGATGCCCAGAACATCCGCCTTCGCCTGGCACCAGAAATCGCTGCGCGCGCCGCCGCCCGAAATACGCAAAGCCGACGGTGTGGCACCCGATGCGGCGACGATATCGGCGAGCGCGAGCGCCACGCCCTCGACCGCCGCATAAAGAATGTCGGCTTGCTTATGTTCCCGCGCGAGGCCGATCAGCGTGCCGCGCACATCCGCGCGCCACACCGGCGCACGCTCGCCCGCAATATAAGGCACGAAGATCGGCGCATTCGCCGGATCGGCGGTCGCGGCCAAGGCGAGGGCCGCGTCGAAATCGAGATCCTTGGCAACCAGATCGCGCGCCCAGGCGAGCGCGTCGCCGCCCGCTTGCGTCGGTCCGCCCGCTTGGAAAGCGCCGGGCGTCCAGGGCAGATCGACGAGGCCGTGTACTTTGACGCGCGTTGCGGTCAACACGCCCGCTTGTTCGGTGGTGCCCGCGACGTCGTAGGCTTGGCCGGGCGACACCACGCCCGTGCCGACAGCACCCGCCCAGGTATCCATCGCCCCGGCGAAGACCGGCACGCCGGCGAGTTCGGGGATCGAAACGACCGTGCCGATCTTCTTCCAAGGTTCGATACGCGGCAGATCGATCAGGTTGCGATGCGGCGCATCGGCGGGAACCGCATCGAAGCGCGCGGCGGTGACGCCGTCGGCGCCGATCGCACCGGTCAGGCGATAATTGAGCCAATCCTTCGGCTCGATCACACGTGCGACGTGCGCGAAAAGATCGGGCGCGTTGCGCGCGACCCAAGCGATGCGCGCGAGCGCATGGAAGGGATTGATCGCGACCGCCGGATTGTCGATCGCGATGTCGAGCGGGGCAGCGCGCGTATCGGCCCACAGGATCGCCGGGCGCAGCACGGCGCCCTTCGCGTCGAGGAAAATCTGTCCGCGCGTCATGCCGGTCAGGCAAATCGCGTCGGGCTTGGGCGCGGTATTCAGGATTTGCGCGAAGGCGTCGCGCAATGCCGCACACCAGATTTCGGGATCGGCTTCGGCCGCCCCCGGAACGGGCGTGGCGATGGCGAGGGGCACGCTGTGGGCAGCCAACGTTGCGCCGTCGGCATCGATCGCCGCCGCGCGCAGCGCGCTCGTTCCCAGATCGGCGACGAGATAAACGCTCATGACGGCGGCGAGCGGACCACAGATCGGCCGGGAAATCTACAGATCGTAGCGTTTCAGAATGCGGTCGACGATCGTGCCGTCCTTTAACGGTACGTCCTTCTTCATGCCGTAATCGACGAAGCCCATCTTGGAATAGAAGCCGAGACCAGGTTTGTTGTCGGCGCGGATCTGCGCGTTGATCGTAACGAGGCCCAGTTCGCGCGCCTTCACCTTGGTCGCGGCGAACAGCGCGGCGCCCACGCCCGGCAATTTCGGCCGCGCGCGCGCGAAGCTGCCGATATCGCCCCAATCGGCGGGCAGTTCCTTATTGCGACCCAAAGCCTGGAAACCATAGAGCCGATCGGTTTGGGCGACGAAGCACGACAGGCAATCGGGCCCGGCGATGTAGTGCTCGACGAATGTCTCGGGTGTGAATTTGGTTTGCCACGCGGTCGTGCCGCCGATCGCGATGATCTCGTTGATCAGGTCGGCAAGTTCGGCGGCATCGGCCGGCGTCGCGGGGCGAATCTTCAAGGTCATAGGCGCAGGATATAGCCGCCGGCGGCCGCCGCGTCAGCCTCGTCGTGCGTGACCATCAAGCAGGGAATTTTCCGCGCCCGAATATGCGCGAACACGAATTCGCGCATCTTGTCGCGCAAGGCCGTATCGAGTTTCGAAAACGGCTCGTCGAGCAGGATCGCGCGCGGCTCGGCCAGCAACGCGCGCATCAGCGACACACGCGCGCGCTGCCCGCCCGACAGCGTTGCTGGATCGCGGTCGCCGTAACCGTCGAGTTCGGCTTCGGCGAGGGCGGTGTCGATGCGCGCCTTTCGGTCCGGCGCGTGCGCGGGGATCGCGAAGGCGAGATTGCCCGCGACCGACAAATGCGGGAACAGCAGATCGTCCTGGAACAGAATGCCGATGCGGCGCTTCTCCGGCGCGAGGTCCGCGAGTGCCGCGCCGTCGAGCATCGCTTGGCCGCTCGCGGCGAAAACAGGATCGAGCGTGCCGCACAGATACGCAAGCAGCGACGATTTGCCCGAGCCCGATGGGCCCATAATCGTGGCGATGGCGCCCGGCGCCACGTCGAGCGACAGCGGCCCGAGCAATCGCTTGCCCGCCACGCTGAGCGTCACGTCGCGCAAGGCAAGGCCGCTCATGCCATGCCCTTCCGGTTGCGATAGAGGATGGCGGGCACGGCGAGCGCCGCCGCGTAGACGATCAGCGGCAAGGCGGCTTGTGCGAAGGCGTAGACGCCGAGCACGCGCCGGTCGCCGCCGGAGGCGAGCGTGACCGCTTCGGTCGTCAGGCTCGTCCAGCGTCCGCCCCCTGCGAACAACGTCGGCAGATAGAGCGCCGCCGACACCGCGAAGCCCACCGCCGTCGCGATCGTCAAGGGGCGCAACAGCAGCGGGATCTTCACGGCGAAGAAGACCCGCAGCGGCGAGGCGCCCAGACACGATGCGATGCGCGCATAGCGCGGATCGAGCGCGCGCCACGGATCGGCCAACGCCAAGAACACATAGGGCAGAACGAACAACAGATGCGCCCACACCAGGGCGGCGAAGCCGCCATCCAGATTTAAGCGCACGAGCAGCGTTTGCGCGCCGATCAAAAACGAAACTTGCGGGATCAGCAGGGGCGCATAGAGCAACGCCATTGCCCTGGTCGCGCGCTTGCCACCGCGGATTTCGTTTTCGAGGCACAGCACCGCCAACAGGATCGCGATCGCCGTGGCACTCAGCGCGACGAGCAAAGTGGTCGTCGCGGGTGCTGCGAGGGCGGGCGCTTCGCGCAGCCAGTTGGCGCTCGTCCAGCGATCCGGCAGCGCATCGGGAAAACGCCAGGAAAGGGCGATTGACCAGATCGCCAAAGCGATCAAGGCGGCGATGGCGAATGCGAACAGCAAGGTCAGCGCGGTACGCGCGGCGCTCGCGCGGAATTTCCCTTCGCCGCCGCGTTCGCCGTTGGTCAGCCAATCGCGTGTCGCGTTTGCGATGACGATTTCGCCGAGGCGCCACGCGCCGATCGCCGCGACGACCAGCGCGAATTGCAGCAGCCCCGCCGCCATCGCGGGCAGGAACAGATCGAGATGCGGATCGGAAATCCAGCGCACGATCAAAACGCTGAGCGTGGGCGGGTTGGTCGGGGCGAGGATCAGCGCCACGTCGACATTCGACAACGCGAAAGCCAGCACGGCGTAGACCGGCAAGCGGATTTGCGGATAGATGCGCGGAATCGCGATCTTCGCCCAGGCCGTGAATTTGCCGTAGCCGAGCATGCGCGCCGTCGTCAGGCTGCGCGCCAGATCGGCTTGGCCGATCGCTGCGACGAGGCAGAGCAAAAGATAGGGCGTTTCCTTCAGCATCAGCCCCGCGACGAAAGCGAGGCCGAGCGGGTCCTGTATCGTTGCGATATCGGGCGGACGCGTCCAGCCGCTGAGTTCGGGCGAGATCAGCCGCGCAATCCAGCCCGAGGGGGCGATCAGAAACGCGAAGCCGATGGCCAAAGCAGCATGCGGCGTCGCCAATAAAGGTGCGAGGAAACGCTGCGCCGTCGCGAAGGCGCTTGTACCATAAGCGGCGGCGCAAAATGCCAGCGCCAAGCCGAGCGACAGCATCGTCGCCAAGAAACCGGTGAACAAGGTCAGCGCGATGCTGGTGCCAAGCCCCGGCTGCGCGAAGAGCCGCGCGAAGACGGCGAAGCCGAATTCATGGCCGCCCAGCGCGGGGAACCAGCCGAAGGCGGGCAAGGCCGTGCCGAGAAGCCCCGCGACGATGGGTGCCAAAAACGCCAGGAGCGTCGCGGCGGGCGCTAAGCGAAGCATTCAGCGCAGCACGCGCTTTTCCCATTCGGCGGCGAGGCGCGTCATCCAGCCGGGATGGGGTTCGGGCAAGGCGCGACCAAGCTCGGCGGCACTGGGCATGCCGGGGATCGGCGGCACATCGGCGAAGAAGCGCTTTTGCGCGGGCGGCAGGCGATCGATGTCGAGCACGGTCGGATTACCGAGATATCGGGGATCGTTCATCCGCGCTTGCGCTTCGCCCGACAGCAGGAAATCGGCGACGACCATCGCCGCCGCCGGGTTCGCGGCATTGTAGGGGATCGACACGAAGCTGGTGTTCGCGATCGTGCCGCCGTCGAGGCCGGTGGCGCGCGCGGTGGCGGGCAGAAGATTATTGGCGATGGACACCGCCGCTTCCGCCGGATTGAAGGAGATCATCAGATCGATCTCGCCGTCGTTCATCAGCGTGCGCTGCGCCGGGCCGCTTTCCGGGAACTGCGTGCCGCGCCGCCACATGTTCGGGCGCAAAGCGTCGTACCATGCCCAGAGCGGTGCGACGGCCGCGTCGTAATTCGCGTCGGTGGGGGCGGCGGCGAGCAAGGCGCGATCTTGCGTCAGCTCGTACAGCGCTTGTTTGAGGAAGGTCGCACCCAGGAAATTCCGCGCGGTCGGGTGCGTCAGGCGGCCCGGGTTCGCTTTCGACCATTCCAGAATCGCGGCCATCGAGCGCGGCGGCTTGGACAGGCGCGCGGAATCGTAGACATAGACGATCTGCGCCAAACGCCACGGCGCGGCGTAGCCATCGACGGGGACGGTGAAGTCGACGACGTTCGACGGTTTGCCTTCGACATCGACGAAACGGAAATTCGGCAGGCGCTCGACGAACGGCCCGTAATGCAGGCGCTGTTCCTTCATCGCCAGGAAGTTAGGGCCGTTGATCCAGATGAGATCGACCGAGCCGCCGCCGTCGCGCCCCGCCGCTTTTTCCGCGATCACGCGCTGCACCGCCTCGGCCGTGTCGCGCAAACGCACATGGCGAAGATCGATGCCGTATTCGGCGCGCACGCGCGCCGCCGTCCAGGCGATGAAATCGTTGGTGCGTTCGTCGCCGCCCCAGGCGTTGAAGAACACCGGCTTGCCCTTCGCCGCCGCCAGCGTTTCGGTCCACGACGTTTGCGCGAAAGCGGGGAACGCCGCACTCGCACCGGCGGCGATCAGGAATTCGCGGCGCTTCATCACTTCGCGGCTTCCTTCATCGCCCGGCGCCGCGCTTTCGCCGCTTCGATCCGCGCGCCCATTTTGGCTTCGAAGAACCTGTCGCAGCCGATGCAAAGATTCTGATAGTCGCGGCCCGACTTCGTTTTGGTGCGCGACGCGTCGGCGAATTTCGCTTCGTCCCAGCCGTCGGCAAGCCCCATCTTTTGCGGTTCGCCGGCGGAGATCGCTTGGAACACCGGATCGTCGCGCAAGCTCTCGATGATATCGGCCAAGCGATCCTCGGTCAGATTGCCGATCGGCAGTTTCGTCTTGATGCAGCAGGGATAGACGCTGCCATCCGGCTCGACGGAGATCTCGGCGCCCGACTCCCCGTAGCGCAGAAAGTCGAGCCCGCCCGACCAGCGTGCGCAGAAATTGTCGTCGATCGTCGCGTGCGAAAGGTCGTTCTCCCACGCCCGCCCACGCGGCCAGATTTTGCCGATCCACGTATCGGGTGTGGCGCCGAAGAAGCTGAAGACCGGCCCTTCCTCCTCCAGCCATTTGCGGTTCTGCGTGGCAAGGCCGCTTTGACGCATGCCTTTGCTTTCGAACAGGCGCGTCAAATCGGCCTTCATCGCGTCGGCTTTGATGTTGACGTGGAAATCGTCGAGGCCGGCGCAGGAGATCATCCACACGCCGCGCGACAGCAGATCGTCGACGATTTCCGGCGTCACCAGATCGCCGGTCGTCTGCACCACGATCTTCACCCCGCCGCGATCCGCGTATTTGGCGCGCAGACGTTCGATGACTTTATAGGTGACGTTCTCGCGGATCGGATCGAGCAGCGATTCCCCGCCCGACAAGATCACGCGCCCGACCTTCAGGCGCGGCGCGCCGGTTTCGTCGATGTCGGCGCGGTCGCGATACAGCATCGTGTCCGGCAGGTTATCGACGATGCGCGGGTAGTTCGCGACCGCCTCGGCCAGCACGCCCTTCATCTCGCGCTTGTTGTAGGGGCGAAAGCGGTCCTCGTAGCAGTGCTTGCACCGCCGATGGCACGCCCAACTCATGACGTAGTAGATCGATTCCATGTCCGCCGTTTCGCCGTGTTCGCGCGCGAAGTTACATTAGAGCGGCGCGTCGAGTTCGGCCAGTACCGGCGCGGTGTGGACATGGCGCAGAAAGGCGATCAGATCGCCGGGCGCGATATTCGTCGTCGCGGTGTTGACCAGCGGATGGGCGTTCACGCTGTCCTGGCGCATCATCCAGGCATCGAGCACGACCGTCACGCGCTTGTCCTTGTCGTTGATCGGCGCGAAGGGCGTGACCGCGCCGGGGATGACGCCCAGCACATCCATCAGCAGCGCCGCCGAACCGAAGGACAGGCGCTTCGACCCGATGCGCTGGGGCAGCGTTTTCAAGTCGATCACCCGCTCCCACGGCGCGGAGACGAGCCAGAGCCGATCTTTCGCGTCCTTCAGGAACAAATTCTTCACGTTGACGCCCGGCAGGCTGCGCCCGTGCAGGCGCTTGCCGTCCTCGACCGTGAAGGCGGCCTCGTGCGCCACCGTCTGGGTGCGGATGCCCAGTTGGGTAAGAACGGCGAAAAGGTCGTCCGGCGTGTGCGGCATGGCCGCATCTAGCCAAGTTCACCGGGGAATTTCAATGCTTTGACGGGGGGTATGGAAGGCGCGGGGTTGAGCGTATAAATCCCCGATCATGCGCCGCGCGCTTATCCTTCTGTCGTTGTTCCTTTTCGTCGCCATCGTCGGCGGCGGCGCCGCGATTCTGGGCGGGCTTTGGTATTTCGGGCGCGGTCTGCCGGACCACAAAACGCTCGCCGAATACCAGCCCTCGATCACCACCCGCGTGCACGCGGCCGACGGGCGCATTCTGGCCGAATTCGCGATCGAACGGCGCGTCTTCGTGCCTTACGAGAAGATTCCGCGCCGCGTGGTCGCCGCGTTCCTCGCGGCCGAGGACAAGAATTTTTATACCCATCCCGGCGTCAGCCTGCCCGATATCGCGCGTGCGGCGGTGCAGAACCTCGCCAATCTCGGCCAGCGTCGGCCGGTGGGTGCTTCGACGATCACGCAGCAAGTCGCCAAGAACATGCTGCTGACCAACGAAGTGTCGATCGAGCGCAAGGTGAAGGAAGCGATCCTTGCCTTGCGGATAGAGGAGGCGCTGCCCAAGCGCCGTATCCTCGAGCTCTATTTGAACGAAATCTATCTCGGCTACGGCGCTTATGGCGTCGCGTCGGCCGCGCTCAATTACTTCGATCGTTCGCTGGACGAGCTGACGCTGGCCGAGGCCGCGTTCCTCGCCGTGCTGCCCAAGGCGCCGAACAACTACAACCCGCAGCGTTTCATGGCGCGCGCGGTGGAACGCCGCGATTGGGTGCTCGGCCGCCTGCTCGAGGACGGCCAGATCAGCCAGGCCGAGTTCGACGAGGCGCGTGCGCAGCAAATCGTCACGCGCACGCGCGGGCCCGAAGATACGGTCCACGCCGATTACTTCGCCGAGGAAGTGCGCCGCGAGCTCTTGCAGAAATACGGCGAGCGCGAATTGTTCCGTGGCGGCCTTGTCGTGCGCACGACGATGGACCCGAAGATCCAGGACATCGCCGAGCGCGCGCTGCGCAAAGGCTTGCTCGCCTATGACCGCCGCCATGGCTGGCGCGGCGCGTTCGCGCGCATCGAAGGGGCACCCGCCGACTTCGCGCGCGCACTCGCGCAAGTGCCGCGTCCCGGCGGCACGCCGCCGGAATGGCGTACGGCTTTGGTGCTTCGTCTGGCGAACGATTCGGTCGAGCTTGGCTTCGCCGACAATACGAAGGGCACGCTGCCGTTCGAGGAAATGCGTTGGGCGCGCAAGCCCGAACGCGAGCAGCGCCTGGGCCCGCCTTTGCGCAATCCCGCCGACGCGCTGTCGGTCGGTGATGTGATTCTGGTCGAGAAGACCGCGACCGAAAGCCGCTTCGCGCTGCGCCAGATCCCGAATGTCGGCGGCGCGATCGTGGCGCTCGATCCGCATTCGGGCCGCGTGCGGGCACTGGTGGGCGGCTGGAGCTACGAGCAAAGCCAGTTCAACCGCGCGACGCAGGCGTTCCGTCAGCCCGGCTCGTCGTTCAAGCCCTTCGTCTACCTGCCGGCCCTCGATAACGGTTTCACGCCGGCGAGCCTGATCCTCGACGCGCCCATCGTCATCGACCAAGGCCCCGGCATGCCGCCGTGGCGCCCGGCGAACTACTCGCGCAATTTCTACGGACCGTCGCCGTTGCGCGTGGGGATCGAGCAGTCGCGCAATCTGATGACCATCCGCTTGGCGCAGGCCGTGGGGATGGAGAAGATCGCCGCGACCGCCGAGGGCCTCGGCGTCGTCGACAAGCTGCAGCCCACGCTCGCCATGGCGCTGGGGGCGGGCGAAACCACGTTGATGCGCATGACCACGGCGTATTCGATGTTCGTCAATGGCGGCATGCGCATTTCGCCCTCATTGATCGACCGGATCCAGGATCGCGAAGGGCGCACGATCTGGAAGCACGATCCGCGCATTTGCGAATCCTGCGGCGAGATTTTCACGGGCGAAGAACCGCCCGCCTTGGCCGAATCCCGCGCCCAGGCGATCGACCCGGCGACCGCCTATCAGATCACGTCGATGCTGCAAGGTGTCGTCCAGCGCGGCACCGGACGTCGCTTGCTCGAACTCAACCGGCCGCTCGCGGGCAAGACGGGCACCACGAACGAATCGTTCGATACGTGGTTCGTCGGCTTCTCGCCCGATTTGACCGTCGGCGTGTGGGTCGGGTTCGACAATCCGCGCACGCTGGGCCCCAACGAAACGGGCTCGTCGATCGCGGTGCCGATCTTCCGTGATGTGATGGCCGAAGCGCTGCAGGGCGTACCGGTCGAACCGTTTCGGACTCCGGCGGGAATCCGTCTCGTGCGCATCAACCCGCAGACGGGGTTGCCCGCACGCCCCGGCGAGCGCGATGCGATCTGGGAGGCGTTCAAGCCGGGTACGGAAGCGCGCGAAGAACGCAACGTGCTGGACGGCAACGGCGCGTTCACGACCTCCGCCCCCGGCATCGCCGCGCCCGCAGGCCAAGACGCGGACGGGATTTACTGAACCTCAGCACGGGCGCGGAAAAGCGGCTCTTGCCAAGCGGGCCCGCATTTCGTATCCGCATGCCATCATTCGAATTGGAGCATCCTTATGCGCGCCGAAATCGCCGCCCTTGCCGCCGAAATCAAGCAGTCGCTCGATCTTCTGCGGAGGTTTCTTTGACTGGGATAGAGCCCTCAAGAAACTCGACGAACTGAACGCGCTGTCCGAAGACCCGTCGCTCTGGAACGATCCCAAGAAAGCGCAGGCGATCCTGCGCGAGCGCAAGCAGCTCGAAACCTCGATCACGGCGGTCAAGCGCCTGCAAGCCGATCTCGACGACGCGGTTGGCATGATCGAACTTGCGGAAGCCGAAGGCGACGCGGCCATTCTGGCCGATGCGGAAAACGCGCTGGTGGCGCTGAAGGCCGAAAGCGAGAAGCGGGGCTTGGCCGCGCTGCTATCGGGCGAAGCCGATTCCAACGACGCCTTTATTGAAATTCACGCGGGGGCCGGCGGCACGGAAGCGCAGGATTGGGGCGAAATGCTCACGCGTATGTATCTGCGCTGGGCGGAAAAGCGCGGCTTCAAGAGCGAATATCTGGAAGAAAGCCCGGGCGAAGAAGCGGGCATCAAATCGGCGACGCTGCGCATTTCGGGCGAAAACGCCTATGGCTGGCTGAAGACCGAAAGCGGCGTGCATCGCCTCGTGCGCATCTCGCCTTTCGACTCCAACGACCGCCGGCAGACGAGCTTCGCTTCGGCCTGGGTTTACCCGGCGATCGAAGACGACATCCAGATCGATATCAACGAGTCGGACGTGCGCACCGACGTCTATCGCGCGTCGGGGGCGGGCGGTCAGCACGTCAACAAGACGGAAAGCGCCGTGCGTTTGACCCACATCCCGACCAACACCGTCGTCGCGTGCCAGACCGAGCGCTCGCAGCACAAGAACCGCGACAAGGCGTGGAAGATGTTGCGGGCGCGGCTTTACGAGGCCGAGCTTCAGAAGCGCGAAGCCGCGACGCTCGCCGAGCACCAGAGCAAGAGCGATATCGGCTGGGGCCACCAGATCCGCTCCTACGTGTTGCAGCCCTATCAGATGGTGAAGGATCTGCGCACGAACGTCGAAACCTCGGACACGCAAGGCGTGCTCGATGGCGATATCGACCGGTTCCTGGAGGCCTCGCTCGCCTCGCGCCTCAAAGGCGGCAAAGCGGAAGCCGACGAAAGGGCCTAGAGCCCCTTCGCCGGCCGCGCGTCCTGCCGATCAGAGCGCCTTCACCGCCGCGAGCACCGCGTCGACATGGCCGGTGACGGAGATGGGCCGCCACACGGCGCGGATCGTTCCGGTCTTGTCGATCAGATAGGTCGAGCGTTCGATGCCCATATATTTGCGGCCATACATGCTTTTCTCGACCCAGGTGTCGTAGGCGGCCGTCGCCTTGCCGTCCTCGTCCGAGCCGAGATGGAATTTGAGGCCGTATTTGGCCGCGAATTTGTCGTGGCTCTTCATCGGATCGCGGCTGATCCCGACGATCTCGGCATCGACTTTCTTGAACTGCATCAGCGCTTCGTTGAAGCCGCAAGCCTCGGTCGTGCAGCCGGGCGTGTCGTCCTTCGGATAGAAATAGACGACGACGTTCTTGCCCTTCAGCGCCGACAGCTTGACCGAACCGCCGCCGGCGGTCGGCAGATTGAAATCGGGCGCCTTGGCGCCGACCTTGGGCCCGCGCGCGGGCGCTTCGTTGGTGGCGGCTTTTTTCGGGGCTTTTTTGGCGGCGGTCTTGGTCTTGGCGGCCATCACGAACTCCTTTGCGGTGCCGGTAAACGCTTTTCGAACAAAGCGCGGATCTTCGCGCCATGCTCTTCGAGGGTGGATTGTAGTGCGGCGAAGTCAACTGCGCCCGCGGATTTCGCGAGCAGGTTTTTAAGCGCGTCGGGCGCCGTCGCCGGATCGAATTCGCCGCGCCAGGTCAAACGCAGCATCGCTTGGAGATTGGAATAGAGCGCATGCGCGGCCGATAGCGTTTCGGCTTCGGCCTTGGTGAACTTGCCGGCCTTGGCGAGTGCGGCGATCGCTTCGCCGATGGCGGGCAAAGCGAGGGCGGGATCGCCCGAGGCGAGGATCGCGTGCTGAACCAAAAATTCGATATCGACCAGCCCGCCACGCCAATCCTTGATCCGCCAGGGCGTGTCGGCGCGCCGCTCGGCCGCCATACGCAGGCGCATATCGGCGATGTCGCGCGCAAGTTCGGCGGATTTACGCTTCTTGGAAAGCCCCTTGCCGATCGCGGCGAGCGCCTTTTTCCCGAGTTTCTCGTCCCCGCACACGAAACGCGCCCGCGTCAGCGCCATATGTTCCCAGGTCCACGCATCCTCGGCGACGTATTTGGCGAAGCCCGCGAGGGCCGAGGCCGTCGGACCTTTCTCGCCATCGGGGCGCAAACGCAGATCGACTTCGTAAAGGGCGCCTTCGGCGGTGGCGACGCTCAGCGCCGAGACGTAACGCTGCGCCAAGCGGATGAAATAAAGCGACGGCGGCAAAGGGCGCTCGCCGTCCGACCGTTCGACGCCGGAAGGCACGTCGTAGAGCGCGATCAGGTCGAGATCGGACGTGATCGTCAATTCGCGTCCGCCGAGCTTGCCCAGCGCCATCACCGCGAAGGCGCCGCCTTTCACCTGGCCATGCGCGCGCGCGAATTCGGCTTGCGTGTCGGCCAGCAGGCTCGCGAGCGCCACGTCGGCGATGTCGGTGAAAGCGGCCCCGGCGGCGCGCGCGTCGAGCGCGCCCTTCAAGAGTTGCACTGCCACTTGGAATTCGCGCTCGTGCTGCCAGCGCCGTGCGATGTCGAGACGGTCTTGATAGTCGCGCGCTTGGCCGTTGAGGCGGGCAAGTTCCGCCGCCAACGCATCCTTGTCGCGCGGGGGCGCGAAAAAATCGCCTGACAAAACGGCGTCGAGCAGATGGGTGTGCGTGGCGACTTCTTCGGCGAGCTTCGGGGCGGTGCCCATGATCTCCGCCGTCAGATCGACGAGCGAGGCTTGCGCCTTGAACAGCGAGAAAAGCTGCACGCCCGCCGGCAGGCCTTCCAGGAAGCGCGCGAAACGCACGAACCCGGCATCGGGTTGCGGCGTGCGCGCGAAAGCTTCGACGATGCGCGGCGCCAAATCCGCCAGCAATTCGCGCGCGCGCGCCGAGCGCACGCAGCGATAGCGGCCCTGATGCCAGGCGCGAATTTCGGCGCAGACCCGTTGCGGCTCGACGAAGCCGAGCTTCGTCAGCGCTTCCAGCGTCGCGGGATCGTCCTCCATCCCGCCGAAATTCAAACCGGCGCCGCCGGGTTTCTCGCTTTCCTCGAACAGCCGCGCGTAGCGGTCGGCGACCAGCGTGAAATGCGCCAGCAAATCGCGCTCGAACGCCGCGTCGCCGTCATAACCCATGAACAGCGCGATGCGTGTCCAATCGGGGCCTTGCTCGGGCAGTTCCTGGGTCTGCTCGTCGGCGACCATTTGCAAGCGGTGCTCGAGCGTGCGCAGGAACGCATAGGATTTCTTCAAATCCTCGACGTCGCGCGCGTTGGTGTGGCCCTTGGCGACCAGTGCGTCCAACGCGGCGCAAGTGTCCTTCACGCGCAAATCGGGATCGCGTCCGCCCCAGATCAATTGCTGCGTCTGGGCGAAGAACTCGATCTCGCGAATGCCGCCTTTGCCGGTTTTGACGTTGTGGCCGTGCAACGCGATTTCGCCGCCGCCGCGATGCGCCTGGATTTGGCGCTTGATCGAATGGATGTCCTCGATCGCGGCGAAATCGAGATGCTTGCGCCACACATAAGGGCGCAGGATCGACACGAAATGCTCTCCCGCGACGCGATCGCCCGCCACGGGCCGCGCCTTGATCATCGCCGCGCGTTCCCAGTTTTGGCCGATGCTCTCGTAATAGGTTTCGGCCGCCAACGTCGACAGCGCCATCGGTGTCGCCGACGGATCGGGGCGCAAACGCAGATCGGTGCGGAACACGTAGCCTTCGTCGGTGCGCGTTTCCATGATGCGCACGGCAAGGCGCGTGAGCTTGACGAAGATTTGCTGCGCGTCGTCGGGATCGATGCCGCGCACCTTGTCGAGATCGTAGAGCACGATCAGATCGACGTCGGAGGAATAGTTGAGCTCGCGCGCACCCAGCTTGCCCATGCCGAGCACGACGAGCCCGGAGTCCTTGTTGGGGTCCTTCGGATCGGCGAGTTTCAGCCAGTCGCGCCGCGCGGTCTCGCGCAACGCATGCGCGAAGGCAAGATCGAGCGCCGTTTCCGCCGTGTCGGAAATCGCGGCCACGACCTTGGCGAGCGGCCACACGCCGCTTATGTCGGCGAGCGCGATGGTCAGGCTGGCATGGCGCTTCATCGTGCGCAGGGCCGACATCAGCCCTTCGGTCGTCCAGCCCGCTTTGGGCGCCTTGCGGACCTCGCGCAAAAGGGCCGGAAACATTTTGTCCGGCCCTTTCAACAGCAATTCCAGGGCGAATTCGGTGTCGCGACGGACCAGGGCCGACAAATGCGGCGAATTGCCGAAAATCGCGGCCAAAGCGGGGTGACCCTTGGCGAGATCGCGGCAGAATTGGCGCTTCGAATTGGCGGGCAATTCGTCCGCCGCCTCGGCCAAATTCTGGAATTCCCGCGCCGCCGCGTCGTTATCGAAGGGCTTGGGCCATTGGGCCTTCGCAAAACCGGGGTACAATGAGGGCATGTGTCGAATCCGCTCCGAGCCGGGCAGGGTGACCGCCGCCGGGGCCGCGGGTCAAGGTGGGTCGAAGCAAGGTTAGTTGATGAGTCACCCGATCCGGCTGTTTTTTGAAATTCTGGGCACGCTGGCGGCCTTGCTGCTGGTGGGCGCCGGGCTGTTGCTTTGGCGGCTCTCGGCCGGGCCGATCGCCGTGCCCTTCGTCACGCCCATTTTGGAGGCCGCTTTGGCGGCCGACGACAGCAGCTACGACGTCGATGTGGGCGAGACCTGGATCGATTGGTCGGGGCTCAACCAATCGATGGAGCTGCGCATCGTCGACACGGTGGTGCGCGACCGCCAAGGCAAGGAACTCGTTTCGATCCCGCTCGCCTGGCTGCGCCTTTCCGCGCGCCGGCTGCTGGTGGGCGAGGTGCAGCCCGAAGCGGTGCGCATCGAAGGCTTGCATCTGCGCCTGGCGCGCGACGCCAACGGCGATATCCGCTTGCAGGAAAGCGACGCCAATGACGCGCCCGTTTCCGAGGGCGGGGTGCTCGGCTTTTTGCTGGGCGAATTGTCCGGCCCGCCCGACCCCGACAAGATGCTCGGTCTGCTGTCGCGCGTCACGCTGACCGGAACGCGGATCGACGTCGAGGACGCGTTGACCGGGCTGTCCGTCTCGCTGGTCGGCGCGCAAGCGGAAGCCGCGCGCGACGATCGCGGCATCGCGTTGTCGGCGTCGCTGCCCTTGCAGGTCGGCGCGCAGCGCATTCCGGTGACGGTGCGCGCCCGCTATGTCGTGCAAAACGAGGAAATCCGCCTCGCCGCCGATATCCCCGGCGTGTGGCTGCCGGGCCTCGCCGATCTCGATCCGCGCCTTGCCCTGTTGAAGGGGCTGCGCATGCGCCCCGATATCGGCCTGGATGCCATCGTCGGCGGCGGGCGTATCGAGCAAGGGCGTTTGACCTTGCGCGCGCGCGACGCGGTTCTGGCCGATCCCGCGTGGTTCGCGCGCGAAGTGGCGGTGCGCGAGATCGCGCTGGAGACGAATGTCTCCGCCGATTTCGCCAAGATCGCGATCGAGAAATTCGAGATCGATATGGGCGCGCCGACGATCCGCGTGACCGGCACGGCCGACGATTTGCTGCGCAAGCCCGCGATCAAGTTGCGCGCGGAAATCGCCGGGCTCGACGCCAAGCGCCTCGTCGAATTGTGGCCCCATGCGGCGCCGGAGAATCCGAAGATCTGGATCGCCGACAGCATTCCCCAGGCGCGTGTACCCGCGGGCGTGGCGGATTTAGAGATGTCGGCGAAGGACGCGACGTTCGCGGGCTTCGCGCTCGATAAATTCCGCCTGACCTTCGACGTGCGCGACGCGACGGTCGAATTCCTGAAAGGCTTGCCGCCGGTGCGCAACGCGTCGGCGAGTGCGGTGATGGATACGCGCCGCCTCGATTTCAAAATCGCGGCGGGCGAGGTCGGCGAAATCAAAGTTCAGGGCGGCACCGTGTCGCTGACCGGCCTCGACAAGGCGGATCAAGCGGCGCAGATCGATTTGAACATGACCACGCCGGTACGCGCGGCGATGCGGCTGATCGATATGCCCCCGCTCGGCTTCCTCAAACGTATTGGCGAGGATCCGGAAGGTTACGACGGCAACGGCACGGTGAAGCTCGCGATCGGTTTTCCGCTCGAAGCCAATCTGAAACTCGATCAGGTCAAAGTGCGTGCCGAAGCCCGCGCGACCGAGTTCTTCGCGGCGAAAGCCGTCAAGGATCAGCCGATCGAGCACGGCGATTTCAACATCGTCGTCGACGAGAACGGCATGGATCTGAAGGGGCTCGGCCTTGCGGGCGGGTCGCCGGCCGAGATCGCGTATCGGCGCGAATTCTCCGACAAGGCCGATCCGGTCGAGCGCGCGACCGCCAAGGGCACCGCTTCGCCCGAAACCCAAGCGCGCTTCAATCTCGATTTTCCGGCCTATCTCGACGGGCCGATCGACGTGGATGTGGCGATGGTCGCCTATCGCGACGGGCGGCGCCTGATCGATCTCGGGCTCGACCTCGCCAACACGACCGTCAAAGTGCCGGAACTCGAGTGGTTGCGCGCACCCGGCAAGAAGTTGAACGCGAAGATGCGCCTGGTGCTGCGTCGCGACACGCTGGTCGAATTGCAAGGCATCGATGCGGCGGGCGAGGGCATCGCCGTTCGCGGGCGCGTCGGCATGGACGCCGACGGCCGCACGATCCGCGAGGTGGATTTCTCGCGCGCTTTGCTCGACGGGCGGATGGATCTCGAAAATCTGCGCGTGCGCCGCGATCCGAAAGCGGCGGACGGGCGCGGCAGCGATCGCTACGAGGCGAGGGGCAAGTTCCTCGACGTCGAACCCTTCCTCAAAGACAAATCGCCGCCCGATCCCAATCGCGCCGATTTCGGGCTGCGCGGGGAGTTCGAACGCTTGATGCTGGGCACGGGGCGCGAATTGCGCGCGGCGTCGATCGACGGGCAGCGCGGTCAGCGTTTGTGGGAACGTTTGCGCCTGTCGGCGCAGCTCGATCCCAGCACGCCTTTGCCCGCGGGCGCGCAGGCGGCTTCCGTGCCGTTTCAATTCGATCTCGATCCCGATGCCGACGGCATGCAGCGCCTGGCGGCGAGTTCGCCCGATGCGGGCGCGGTGTTGAAGGCGCTCGACATTACGCCGAACATGGTCGGCGGGCGCTTGGTCGCGCGCGGCAAGACCGATCCGGCACGCCCCGATCAGGCGATCGCGGGCACGCTGGCGATCGAGAATTTCCGCCTGGTCAACGCGCCGGTGATGGCGAAGCTTCTATCGGTGGCGTTGCTGACCGGCGTGCTCGATTCCTTGCGCGGCGAGGGGATCGGCTTTAGCCGTCTCGACACCGATTTCGCCTGGGCCGACCCGAAAATCGAAATCAAGGATCTGCGCATGCATGGCGCGTCGATCGGCTTCACGGCGAACGGCGTCGTGGATCTCGAAACCGATCAGATCGACGTCGCGGGCACGATCGTGCCCGCCTATGCGGTCAATTCGATCTTGGGCAATATTCCGCTGCTCGGCGATCTGCTGGCGGGCCAACGCGGCGGCGGCATCTTCGCGGCGAATTATACCGCCAAGGGTCCGGCCGCCGACGCCGATGTGCGGATCAATCCGCTGTCCACTTTGGCGCCCGGCTTCCTGCGCCGCTTGTTCGGCGTGTTCGGCGGCGCCAACGCGCCCGCCCCCGCGACCGGTGCGACGGAGAACGCGCCGCCGCCGGCCCCCATCGATCCGTTCGATCCGCGCGGCGGCCAGCCCGGAAGGGATTGAACGAAAATATCCCCCAAAGAAAAACGGCCCCGGATTTCTCCGGGGCCGTCCGCTCGATGAAGTCTTGCGTGAAGACGTCGCTGACCGCGAGGAAGGCGTTATCCTTCTTCAGTTCCTCAGGGACACATTACATTTTTTAGTTCAACTAGATTAGAGTCAAAAAAATGAGTGGTATAGGGTTGCGTACGAATCAACCCAAGTAAGTCATTGTGGGCGTCACATTCTAGGATTTATATTCGTAATATGATTATCAAACGATATAAGATTTTTTTAGAGCTTGCGCGACAAGAGCTGGAGCGTTCGTTTGCCTCCAGGTCTGTGATTGGTGCGCATAGGCATGATGGCAAATGGCTTGAGGAGTCAGGCGAGGTTATTTTATCCGGCGTCGATAAGTACGAACGAACAGCTTCTCAAAAAAAGCCATGGCGAGATCGTAAAAGTAATATTACATATTTTTTCTTGCAGGAGTTTGACGCGGTATTGGTGCTGGAATTAGGAAGCCCGCCTAAGGTTTCGACCAGAACCAAAATTGAAGAGTTGCTGGCGGTCTTGATCAAGCGATCCGCTACTGAGTTTCAAGCGAAAAACGACAGTCTTACAAGCCTCTTTAATGCGGATAGCTTCAATCAAATTCTTGATCTGCATATTACTAAATTAGCAGAAGATGGAAAAGTAGCTGATGTCGTGGGCAGTAGTGTGCGCCCGCCAGTGATATCTGTCTTGGCATTTGATATCGATTATTTCAAGCAAGTTAATGACACTCATGGCCATGCATATGGAGACTTGGTGCTTCGATGCTTGGCCAAGCGCCTTGAGCTTGTGTGCAAGAGTTCTGCTCAAGATATTTTGATGGGCGCAAGCGTCGATATTGCGCGCCCGAGTGGCGAGGAGTTCTTGATTGCTGCTTACGGGCGATATTCTGCTGAGCAGGAGAAGTTATTTGCAGAGAAAGTAAGATCTGCAGTGCATGACGAGAGTCTGCCTACCGACCTTGAGTATAATTCTCAGAAAGGGAATTTGGGCCTGATGGAAGGGTTCGCTCTTCCTTTGCTAGGCGAGAGAAGGCTTACAATTAGTGTCGGGGTTTCTTCTCTCCGATCCATTGAGAGTACATATGACGTTTCCAAGCTGCGACGAAAGCTCAAAGGTGAAGCCGATATCGCTCTGTATAGAGCCAAACAACTAGGGCGAAACAGATTTGTGTTGTTTTCGGATATCCTCGACAAGCATGGGAGAGTAATTGAGTACAGTGAGGAAACAGGCGTCGTTGCCGTTGATGTTGGTACGAACATCGGCGTGAGAGTCGGACAAGAGTTTTGTGTTTTTCATCCTATTTTTGATGGGCAAAGGCCTTTTTTGTTTAAGGATGGACGCACTGAAAAGAGAATTGGATTTTATCCTAAGATTGAATGCGCAAAGATCGAAGTGTTTGATGCGCAGCCAGAGATGTCATTTTGCAAGATTAATAGTGTAATTAAGAATAAAATTCCTGCTGGATCTTCATTAGAGGCAATCCAACTTGGAAGTATCGGGCATTTGGTCTCCAGCTTGAATGTTGCAGGCGCGGAACATGGGCCAGAGCCCGAGCTCCAAAGGAGATTAAAATCACAAATCGCAGCCGGTGGCGCCATCTCTGTCGGCGTATTCGAACTCCGTGATACCCAAGGTTTGCTCGAGGAGTATGGAAGCGCATTTGTGAATCGACTGCTGGCCAATATATTAGAAATACTACGAAGCAATCTTCCTCTAGATGCCTTTGTGTCTCAAGTGCGGGCGGACCAGTTCGCAATGCTCGCTTCTGCGAATGGAGGAAACGCAAGTGAACAGAGCTATCGTGACTTAGTCGATAAAGTTATTGATCACGTAAAGCGTAACTTGAGAATAGATATTCAATTCCGATTAGGGCTATTGCACTCGCAAGATATTGAAGATCTCAACCAAGAAAATGACTGGTCAATTAAGATCGAGGATTCAGTCGATTTAGCTCGGCTTGCTTTAGCCTCAATGTCTCTCGACGGGGAGAAGGTGGCGAAATTTGAAGGAATGACTCCGTCCGGGGTTCTGTACATCTCCCGGCGCGATCAAGTTTACGAGAGAATGAATAGTGATTATCAATCATTTCATAAGCTCGGTTGTACCGGTAGCGGCGTCGAGAACCAAATGGCCATTGGGTACTGGGTGCAAGGAAATATAGCGAAGGCAATTGAGCATATTGATCGAGCAATTCAGGAGCCGATTAGGCATTGGTATATTCTTCTAAATGCCTGCTGGTACAAATGGAGCAATGGAGACCAATTGGGCGCAATAGCTTGCTATAGGCGTGCCCGCGCGATGGCTGGTGATAAGTTCATTTTGGATGAGCCTTATGCATTTAGCCTTTCTGAAGTTTTGGTAGAAGGTTCCAAGAATCTAGAGTTGAAGGTTGAGAAGGCGGAGGCGGAGGCGATGGTTGATTTGGCATTGGCGATTCCTACGCTTCGGGAAGAAAGCAAAAATAAGATACTAAAATTAAAAGAAAAACTATCTTCTCAGTAAATGCGTGAGGTGAGTGCGTGCGCTGATCAGATTGCCCCCCAAAGAAAAACGGCCCCGGATTTCTCCGGGGCCGTCTTCGTTTCGAACCCTTGCGGGCGCGCCGGTTAGACCGAGTAGTACATCTCGAACTCGATCGGATGCGGCGTGTGTTCGAAGGCGTAGATTTCTTCGAACTTCAGGTCGATATACGATTCGATGAAGTCTTCCGTGAAGACGCCGCCGGCCGTGAGGAAGGCGTTGTCCTTCTGCAGGGCCATCATCGCTTCGCGCAGCGAACCGCACACCGTCGGGACCTTCTTCAGTTCCGCCGGGGGCAGGTCATAGAGGTTCTTGTCCATGGCATCGCCCGGATGGATCTTGTTCTTGATGCCATCGAGGCCGGCCATCAGCATCGCGGCGAAGCCGAGATACGGGTTGGCCGACGGATCGGGGAAGCGCACTTCGACGCGCTTGGCCTTGGGGCCGGCGCCGAACGGGATGCGGCACGACGCCGAACGGTTGCGCGCCGAGTAGGCGAGCAGCACCGGCGCTTCGAAGCCCGGGATCAGACGCTTGTACGAGTTCGTCGACGCGTTGGTGAACGCGTTGATCGCCTTGGCGTGCTTGATGATGCCGCCGATGTAGAACAGCGCCGTTTCCGAGAGGTCCGCGTAGCCGTTGCCGGCGAAGAGCGGCTTGCCCTTCTTCCAGATCGACTGGTGGACGTGCATGCCCGAACCGTTGTCACCCTTGATGGGCTTGGGCATGAAGGTCGCCGTCTTGCCGTACTGGGCGGCGACGTTATGGACGACGTACTTGTAGATCTGGCACTGGTCGGCGGCTTTCACCATCGTGGTGAACTTGGCGCCGAGCTCGTGCTGCGAGGGCGCCACTTCGTGGTGGTGCTTCTCGATGTCGAGACCCATGTCCTTCATGATCGTCAGCATCTCGGCGCGCAGGTCCGATTCCTGATCGACCGGCGGAACAGGGAAGTAGCCGCCCTTGATCTTCGGGCGATGGCCGAGGTTGCCGTCCGGATAGACCTTGTCGGTCACGTACGGGCCTTCGATCGAATCGATTTCGACCGAGGTCTTGTTCATCGACACCTTGAAGCGGACGTCGTCGAACACGAAGAATTCGATTTCCGGGCCGAAATAGGCCGTGTCGCCGATGCCCGTTTCCTTGACGTAGGCTTCGGCCTTCTTGGCGATGCCGCGCGGGTCGCGGTTATAGGGCTGGCCGGTGCCCGGCTCGTAGATGTCGCACATGATCGTCATCGACGGCTGGGCCGCGAACGGATCCATCACGGCGGTCGTCGGATCGGGGATCAGCGTCATGTCGGATTCGTTGATCGCCTTCCAGCCGGCGATCGACGAGCCGTCGAACATCAGGCCTTCTTCGAAGGTCTCTTCGGTGATCGTCTCGACCGCATGGGCGAGGTGCTGCAGCTTGCCGCGCGGATCGGTGAAGCGCAGGTCGACATATTTGCAGCCGTTGTCCTTGATCTTTTTCAGGACTGTCTTGGGATCCGACATAGTCTTCTTCCTGTGGTTTGCCCGGCGGTCCCTACCGCCGGGCGGGTTGAAACGTTCGATCAGACGGCGTCAGCGCCGCGCTCACCGGTGCGGATGCGGACGACTTCTTCGATGGTGGAGACGAAAATCTTGCCGTCGCCGATGCGGCCCGTATGGGCGGCGCGCTGGATCGCTTCGATCGCGCGCTCGACCATATTGTCCTCGAGCACGACTTCGAGCTTCACCTTGGGCAGGAAGTCGACGACGTATTCGGCGCCGCGATAAAGCTCGGTATGGCCCTTCTGCCGGCCGAAGCCTTTGGCCTCGACGACCGTGATGCCCTTCAGGCCGATTTCGTTGAGCGCGTCCTTCACCTCGTCGAGCTTGAAGGGCTTGATGATCGCTTCGATCTTTTTCATGAGGTTCAGGACGCTGCTAAGTTGGAGAGAAGGTACGTGAGTGCGACGAATTCCCGGGGGATGCCCGGCACGTGTTCCCTACAAAGCACGGGGCGTGCCAGGACCGGTGGAAAATCGACGGCGCGGACTCACGGATTCGCGATCGGCCGCCCAGAAAAGCGGCCGAATTTCGTTCAAAAAATAGGCAATTTGCCCATTCATTGAGCTGCCTTGGTGCCGGTGCGCGCCAAAGTTTCCCGTATGCGGCGCATCGCCTCGCGGATGTTCTCCACCGAATTGGCGTAGGAGAAGCGCAGATAGCCATCGCCATGCGCGCCGAAGGCCGTACCCGACAGCACGGCCACGCCGGCCTGTTCCAGGAACAGGGTTTCGGCGGCCCGGCTATCCATGCCCGTGCCCTTGATATTGGGGAAGGCGTAGAAGGCGCCGCCGGGTTCGACGCACGAGATACCCGGTATGGCGTTCAACTCGTCGACGATCACGCGCCGGCGCTCGGCGAAGGCGGCGACCATTTTGTGGACGGCGTCCTGCGGCCCGTCGAGGGCGGCCATGCCGGCGAACTGCGCCGAGGCGTTGACGCAGGAATGGCAGTTGATCGCCAGACGCTCGGCCTGCGCCACGATCGATTTGGGCCACACGGAGTAGCCCATGCGCCAGCCGGTCATCGCATAGGTCTTCGACCAGCCGTCGAGCAGGATCAGGCGGTCGCGGATCGACGGATAGGACAGCAGGGAAACATGCTCGCGGCCGTCATAGGTCATCTGGCCGTAGATCTCGTCCGACATGATCGCGACATGCGGATGTTTGGCGAGGCCCGCGACCAGCTTGTCGATTTCCGCCTTCGGCGACACGCCGCCCGTGGGATTGGCGGGCGAGTTGACGATCAGCAAGCGCGTGCGCGGCGTGATGCGCGACAGCACGTCGTCGGCGGTGAAGGCGAAGCCGTTCTTTTCCAGAAGCGGCAGCGGGACGGGCGTGGCGCCCGAAAATTTGATGACGCTTTCGTAGATCGGGAAGCCGGGATTCGGATAGACGATCTCCGCCCCCGGCTCGCCGAACATCATGATCGCGAAGAACATCGTGACCTTGCCGCCGGGCACGATCAGCACGTTGCCGGGATCGATCTCCACCTTCAGGCGCTTGTGGATGTCGCGGGCGACGGATTCGCGCAAGGGCAGGATGCCGTTGGCGGGGGTGTAGCCGTGATGGCCGTCGCGCAGGGCCTTCACGGCCGCCTCGACGATATGTTCGGGGGTGAGGAAATCCGGCTGTCCGATGCCCAGATTGACGATCGACTTGCCCTTGGCTTCCAACGCCTTGGCGCGGGCCAGCACTTCGAACGCGGTTTCGGTGCCAAGGCGCGACATGCGCTCGGCCAATTGCATGGACATGGGGCCTCCCTCGAACTTTCTGGGCCACTGGGTAGCATGTCCACCCGTCCGTCGGTAAGCCTTGCGTTGCGGGGGCTGGGGGGCTAAAAACCGCCCCGCTGTGGCGGGCGTAGCTCAGCTGGTAGAGCACTCGGTTGTGGTCCGAGTTGTCGCGGGTTCGAGCCCCGTCGCTCGCCCCAGCCTTCCCACCGGTTCCGCCGGTCGGGAAGAAGAATTGCGGCGGCATTCACGAAAAAGGGCCGTGCAGTTGCCCCTTTTCGCGTGGGGGGCCTACACTCCGCCGCGATCATGCCGCCCCGTCCGCCAAAATACGCGAAAGTCGCGCAAGCCGATCTCGACGCGGCCATCAAGCTGCACGAGCGGCTTGTGGCCAAGCAGACCGGCGGCAAGCGTTTGGCCTATCCATTCCACACGCTCGAGCGTTTGGTCTTCGCCAACAAAAACATCGCCGAAGCCGAGTTCGTCGGCAGCCGGATGGAAGAGGCGGATTTCCAAGGCGCCAAGCTCGAACGCGCGAATTTCTTCGGCGCGAATCTGACGCGCGCGAATTTCCGCGGCGCCGATTTGCAACGCGCCGATCTGCGCGGCGCGAGTTTGAAGGGCGCCAATCTGGAAAACGCGAATTTGCGTCAGGCCGATATCCGCGACGGCTTCATCATCGTGCCCGACGACAACGGCAATTTCGATTTCGCCAGCGCGCAGCGCCGCTCGGCCGAAATCGACGACGCCTCGTTCAGCCGCGCCAACCTGACCGAAGCCAAAGTCGCGCGCGCTTTCGGCCGGCGCACCGATCTGTCCAACGCGATCATGCGCAACGCCAATCTGGCCGGCGCGGATTTCTCGAATTCGGACCTCACCGGCGTGGTGCTGACCGGCGCGGATTTGACCGAGACAAATCTTTCGAACTGCATTTTGCAAGGCGCGGTGTTGGCCGGCGCCTTCCTCAACAACACCAATCTCGACGGCGCCGATCTCACGGCCGCGCAGTTCTCGAAAAAGGATTTCGAGAAGTCCGACACCAGCAAGGCGATCCTGCCCAAATCGCTCGACGATATCGGGATGAAGCTGGGCGAGATCGTGCTGAACCATTTCGACTGGCTGCAAACCGCCGGCGCCAAAGGCGCGCAAGCCGTGCTCGATTCCGTCGATCTGACCGGGATCGACGCCAAGGGCGTGAATTTCTCGGCCGCACGGATGAAGCGGACGACGCTGATCGACGCCAAGCTCGACAGCGCCAAATTCCAGATGACCGATATGACGGGCTCCAATCTCGCCGGTGCGCAGCTGGAATCGGCGGACTTACGCGGCGCCACGCTCGACAAATGCATCCTCAACGGTGCGGATTTGTCGAACGCGGATTTGACGTCGATGCCGCTGCCCACGACCGCGACGGGAAGCTGGCCCACGCGTATGCGCGGCGCCCAGCTGCATCGCGCGAATTTGCGTGGCGCCAAGCTCGCGGTGTGCGATTTTTCGGAATCGATCATGCGGCAGGCGGATTTCCGCGGCGCCGATCTGACCGATTGCAAATTCACCGATTGCGACGTGACCGGCGCGGATTTCCGCGACGCCAAAATCGACGGTGCGGATTTCCGCGGCGCCATCGGCCGCATCTAGGAGAATACGTCAAAATGCCCAAGCTGCTCGGTATCGCGGGTTCGTTGCGCGCCAAATCCTTCAATCGCATGCTTCTCGCCTATGCCGCCAGAACGGCGCCGGAAGGGACGACGATCGAGATTTTCGATCTGAAGCCGATCCCGTTCTTCGATCAGGATGTCGAAGCGCAAGGCTATCCCGACGCGGTCGCCAAGCTGCATGCGGCGGTGGGCGCCGCGGACGGCGTGCTGATCGCCACGCCCGAATATAATTCCGGCATTCCCGGCGTGTTGAAGAACGCGCTCGATTGGATGTCGCGCCCGCCGGGCAAGTCGACTTGCGCCGGCAAGCCGGTCGCGGTGATGGGCACGGGGCCGGGCATGTCGGGCACGTTGCGCGCGCAAACCTCGATCCTGCCGGTGCTGACCGGCATGGGCATGTTGCCGCTGGTCGGCGCCAATACGGCCGTGCCGAACGCCGGCGCGGTGTTCGACGCCGAGGGCAATCTGACCGACGAGCGCGCGAAGTCGACGCTCGCCAATCAGCTCAAAGCCTTCGCCGCCTGGATCGAACGCCTGAAGCGTTAAGCGATGAACTTGATCTCGCGCACCAGCTTGTCGCGGATCGCATCGCGGAAATCGGTGTAGTCGCGGGCGGGCACGACGAAGGCGCCGGGCCCGCCGACGACATAAAGCCGGTAATAGGCGTCGAGATCGGGCTCTTCGTTGAGGATCGGCAGACCGTTGATCGCGATCCCGGCGGCCAGCGCGTCTTCGCGCGCGGCCAGCACGTTGCGCCCTTGGTTCGAAGCGCCGTCGCCCGACACGTCGATCACCAACCGTCCGGCTTGGTAGGGGCAGGCGTTCAGCGTGTCGTAGGCGAAGTCGAGCGCGTCGCCGATCGCCGTGGCGCCGCCGATCACCAAGCGCGGCGCCATTTCGCATTCCTTGGCGTATTGCTCCAGCGCTTCGGGGGCCGCGATGCGGCACCAATCCATGTTGATCGTGTGCGTCTTCGCGTTGGCGAATTCGAACATCGCAACGGCGATGGCGCCGACCCGGCCCGATCCGATCGCGTCCGCGACCGACGGGTGGCGGAACGCGGCGGCATAGCCTTCCATCTGCAAATAGAACTCGTCCATCGACACCGAGCTTGAGGAATCGATGGCCAGCACCAGCGCAACATCCACGGGATGGGACGCGGCCTGGGCCCGGGCGGGCAGGGCGGCCGATGCGAGGCCGGCGGCGATGAAGTTGCGGCGATTCATGGGGCGGGAGAAATACGCCCCCAATATGGCATGATCGGGGCGATGACGACGATATTACCCAGTTGCGCTGAAATGGCGGCGATCGACCGCGCGTCGGTCGGAGCGGGCGTGCCAAGCCTGCGCTTGATGGAAAACGCCGGGGCGGCGGTCGCGCGGCATCTGGGCGCGCGGTTCAAGCGCGGCCCGGTCGCCGTGTTGTGCGGGCCGGGCAATAACGGCGGCGACGGATTCGTCGTTGCGCGGCATTTGTTCGACGCGGGCTGGCCCGTCCGTGTCGGCCTGCTGGGCGCGCGCGCCGCCTTGCGCGGCGACGCGGCGGCGATGGCGGCGCTTTGTCCGGTGGAGATCGAGACGATCGCCCCCGATTTGATCGAACATGCGGGCCTAATCGTCGATGCGCTGTTCGGCGCCGGTTTGTCGCGGGATTTGGACGGGGCGGCCCTCACCCTCGTGCGCGTGCTCGACCATCGCGCGACGCCGATCGTCGCGATCGATGTGCCTAGTGGCGTGTCGGGCGATACGGGCGAAGTGAAGGGCGGGGCGGCGAAAGCCGACCTCACCGTCACATTCCATCGCCCCAAGCCCGGCCATTTGCTGCTGCCCGGGCGCGAACTCTGCGGCGAACTCGTCGTCGCCGATATCGGTATTCCCGCGGCGGTGCATGAACAGGTGAAGGTCGAAACCTTCGCCAACACGCCCGAACTCTGGCGCGCGGCGCTACCGATCCCCGGCGCGCAAACCCATAAATACGACCGCGGCCATGCGCTGATCGTCGGCGGCGGCGAATTGACCGGGGCGGCGCGCCTTGCCAGCGAAGCCTGTTTGCGCGCCGGTGCCGGCCTCGTCACGCTGGCGGCCCCCGATGTTGTCACCGATATGCTGCGCGTCGCGTCGCCCGCCGCCGTGATGGTGCGCGATCTTCGCGGATTCGACGAATTGCTCGCCGATACGCGGCGCAATGTGGTGCTGCTCGGTCCCGGCAACGGCGCCGACGATGCGTGCCGGGCGCGCATCGAAGCGGTGCGCAAGGCGGGGCGCGCTTGCGTGCTCGATGCCGATGCGCTGCGCGTTTTGTCGCCGCTGGATATTCGCCTGACGCGCGATTTCGTCGTCACGCCGCATGACGGCGAATTCGTGCGGATGTTCCCCGATCTCACGCAAGGCGACCGGCTGACGCGCGCACGGACCGGTGCCGCGCGGTCGGGCGCCATCGTTGTGTTGAAGGGGGCGGATACGGTCGTCGCCCATCCCGACGGGCGCGCGGCGATCGCGGCCAACGCGCCGCCATGGCTGGCGACCGCCGGATCGGGCGACGTGCTCGCCGGCACGATTTCCGGGCTGATTGCACAAGGAATGGACGAATTCTTAGCGGCCTGTGCGGGCGTGTGGTTCCACGGCGATGCCGCGTCCATTCACGGGCCGGGCTTGATCGCCGACGATCTTCCGCTTCGCATTTCGCAATCGCTGGCGCCGTTTCTCCGCGCGGCGAACGGGTTAAAAAATTCTTCGACGAAATTACCGCGAGACGGTAGCTAAACGCCGCGAACCGCAACGTTTCGTCCGATCCGCGACAATCGCGCTCTTGTGCTTGTCGGGGGCGCGGCTCATTTAAATCGCATGGACCATCCTCTGTTCGTGGCGACGTGTTCCGTGCTCGGCGCCGAGCATGCGGCCGCCCGTGCTTTGGCGCGCGCGGTGCAATCCGACGATTCCGGCGATTGGCTGCTCGCCAAGGAATTGTTGTCGTCGCTGCCCGACGCGCAGTGGGCGGCGATCAAGTTCTGCCTGCAATCGACGCCGCCCGACGACGGTGCTTTAGCGCATTAGTTCCGCCATAATTTCGCCGCTTGCCTCGCTCCGTGGCCCGCGCGACACTTTCGGGCGATGAGCGAAACGCGCGTCCCGAATTCCTTCGTCGCCCGCCTGAAAGAGGCGTGGCGGGATCTATCCTCCACCGCCCGCGCGGCGGTCGGCGGCACGCGCACGCCGCATCCCGATTTGTCCGACGACGATCTGGAGCCGTTGCGCGCGCGCATGCGCGATTGCCTGGAAGGCAAGGGCGGCGAGGCGAGCGCGCGTCAGCGCGCGGTCGAGCTCGGGCGGCTTTATCTTGATTTGTCGCAGACCGGGCGCAAACGCTTCATGTCGCTGATCGCGACCGAATTCGATTTCGACCGCGCGGCGGCGGAGAAAGCGGCGGCCGCCGCCCTCGCGGCCTGGAAAAACGGCACGCCCGCATCGCGCGCGAAGGCCGAGATCGCGTTGAAGCGTTCGCTGGAAGCGCCGCGCGCGCGATTGCTCCAGCAATTTTCCGCCTTGCCCGAAGGCGTGAAATTCCTGGTCGATCGCCGCGCCGAATTGCTCGAGTGGTCGCGCGAGATGCCCGAACTCGCCGGGCTCGAAGCCGATCTCAAGGATCTGCTGGTCGCGTGGTTCGATTTGGGCTTCCTCGAACTACGCCGCATCACCTGGGAAAGCCCGGCGGCTTTGCTCGAGAAGCTCGCCGAATACGAAGCCGTCCACGCGGTGCGCGATTGGAACGATCTTAAAAACCGGCTCGACGGCGACCGGCGCTATTTCGCCTTCTTCCATCCGCGCATGAAGCTGGAGCCGCTGATCTTCGTCGAAGTGGCGCTGGTCAAGGGCCTCGCGGGCGACGTGCAAGCGCTGCTCGACGAGAACGCGCCGCTGGGCGATCCGCGCGCCGCCGATACGGCGATTTTCTATTCGATCACGAACGCCCAAAGGGGCCTTGCCGGGATTTCGTTCGGCGGTTTCCTCATCAAGCGCGTCGTCGCCGAGTTGCAGGGCGCGTTCCCCAATCTCAAAACCTTCGCGACGTTGTCGCCGGTCCCCGGTTTCCGCAAATGGCTCGACCGACAATTCGCGGATGGCGCCAAGGGATTGCTGACGCGCGAGGAGCGCGGCGGCCTGGCGGCCGCGTTGAAGGGCGACGTGGACAGCCCCGTGGCGAAGGGCGATCTCAAACGCGTGCTCGCCGACGATTCGTGGGCCACGAACAGGAATCTCGCAAAGGCGATGGAAGCGCCGTTATCGCGCGCCTGCGCCGTCTATCTCACCAAGGCCAAACGCAACGACGGGCGTGCCCTCGACCCCGTCGCGCATTTCCATCTGTCGAACGGCGCGCGGTTGGAGCGCGTCAATTGGCGCGCCGATCTATCGCCCAACGGATTGCGCCAATCCGCCGGCTTGATGGTCAATTATCTCTACAGCCTCGCGGAAATCGAAACGAACCACGAGGCCTATGCGACCGACGGCACGATCGCGACGTCGTCTTCGGTGCGCGGGCTGGTCAAGGCAGCCGCGACGAAGTGACGCTGGGCATCTTCATCGCGTCCGATTAGCTTCGCGACCTATGAACATCCTCAAGACCATCCGCTTCGTCGCGCTGGGCGCCATCGTCGGTCTCGGCGCCTTCTGGGCGCATCAATTCTGGCTATCGGGGCATGCGCCCGATCCGGCGACGTTGGCCGGCGATGCGATCGGCGGGCCCTACGAGCTGATCGACCAGAACGGCGCCGCACGCCGCGACACGGATTTTCGCGGCAAGTTCGTGATGATCTATTTCGGCTTCACCTTCTGTCCGGATGCGTGCCCGACCGCGCTGCTGGGCATGGCCCAAGCGCTCGACGATATCGGCCCGCTCGCCGAACGCGTGCAGCCGATCTTCGTCACCGTCGATCCCGATCGCGACACGGTCGCGCAGATGAAGTCTTACGTCGAAGCGGTCGATCCGCGTTTGATCGGGCTGACCGGTTCGGCCGCGCAAGTCGCGTCGGCCGCGAAGGCGTATCGCGTGTTCTATCGCAAGGTCACGCCGCCGGGGATGAGCGACTATCTGATGGATCACACGTCGCTGATCTATCTGATGGGGCCGGACGGCAAGTATCTCGACCATTTCAGCCACGAAACGCCGCCCGACAAAATCGCCGAGCGGCTTCGCCGCCGTGTTCGATAGAACGGCCCTTAGGCCGCCTGCACCGAATCAAGGAACGCGGCGACCGCCCGGCTGAGTTCGCCGTTCTTGTCGGACACGCGCTGCGAGGCGTCGAGCACGACGCCGGAGCTCGATCCCGTGCGTTCGGCCGCGTCGCGCACGCCGTTGATGGCGCGGTTGGTCTCTTCCACGCCTTGGGCGGCCTGTTCGACGTTGCGCCCGATTTCGCGCGTCGCCGCACTTTGCTCCTCGACCGCCGCCGACACGGCCGCCGTCATCTGGGAAATGCCGCGCACGGCTTCGCCGATCGCGGTCATCGCCTCGACGACGCCGTCGGTGCGCTGCTGGATCGTTTGAACCTGGGCGGCGATTTCGTTGGTCGCCTGCGCGGTTTGCGAGGCGAGGGTTTTGACTTCGTTGGCGACGACGGCGAAACCCTTGCCGGCTTCGCCCGCGCGCGCGGATTCGATCGTGGCGTTGAGCGCCAGCAAATTCGTTTGCCCGGCGATCGTATTGATGAGCGTCACGACGCTGTCGATCTTTTTCGCGGCTTCGCTGAGCTCGCGCACGCGCTGCTCGCTTTCGCCGGCGAGCGCCGCCGTTTTGCCCGCACTTTCGGTCGAGCTGGCGAGCTGGCGCGAAATCTCGGCGATCGACGCGGCGAGTTCTTCGGAGGCCGAGGCGACCGTCTGCACGTTGGACGAGGCTTCGTTGGCGCCCGATGCCGCCGCGACGGCCAATTGCAGCGCGTCAGACGAGATCTTGGTCAGATCGCCGGCCGTGCCTTGCAGGCTCGACACCGACTCCCCGGTCGTCTGGATCATGCCGGCGACCGTGGTACGGAATTCGTCGGTCAGTTGGCGGATCTTCCGGCCGCGTTCGAGATCGGCCTGCTGGCGGGCTTGGGCTTGGGCTTCCAAGTCGCGCTGGCGCACCAGATTGTCGCGGAAGGCGATGAGGGCGCGGCCAAGATCGGTCACCTCGTCCTTGCCCGCGACCGTGACGGCGATGTCTGTGTCGCCGGCGCTGAGCTTGGTCATCTCGCCCGTGATGTGAACCAGCGGGCGCGCGATGGCGGCGGCGATCAGCATGGCGAGCGCCACGACGACTATTGCGATCACGGCGATGGAGATGCCGATCGTCGCGCGCAAGCTCGCGAGACGGCTCGCGGCGGCGGCGAGCCGTGTCTCGGCCTGCGCCAACTCGATCTTGAAGAGTTCGTCGATAACCCGGTCGATTGCGGCGTAGGCTTGGCTCATCTTCGGCGTCACGGCCGCGCGATTGCGGATCGACGCGGCCAGCGCCTCGAACGTATCCGTATAGGATTTGATGTCGGCGAGCAGCGCCGCTGCGGCGCCGGCCGGCACGCGCGCGCGAATGGCGCTTTCGAGCGCCGCCGCCGATTTGCCGAATTGCTCGTAGTCGGCCGGCAGTTCGCGCAGCATGAAATCCTTTTCGTTGCGGCGCAGTTGCAGCAGCCCGCTCGTCAGCGCGTCGGCCGACATTTTCTCGAGCGCGTCTTCGACCGTTTTGGCGGCGGCGCGCATGGCGGCCCATTTGCCGTCGTCGGCGGTCAGGCCGATATCGCGCTGCGTTTTGACCACGTCGTCGAACGCGGTCCGGTAGTTCGCGAATTCACCGTCCACGCGCGCATAAAGCGCGCCCAATTCGCCCGTGACACCGGCCTTCAAACCCTCGACGCGGCTGCGCGCGGCCTCGAGCGACTTGGCGTGCATCTCGGCGTAGCGCAGCTCTTTGCGCAGCAGGAAGTCCTTCTCGTTGCGGCGCAACTGCAGCAGTTCAGAGTCGAAGCGCAAGATCGCTTCTTTGCGTTCGGCCGCGCGTTCTTCGATCTGTTGAACCTCGGCGAGGATGCGTTCCTGGAACAGGAATAGCGCGCCGACCGCGACGAAGCCCGCGACCGCGATCGCGCAGATGATGCCGAGTTTGCCGCGCATGCGCAGCCGCGACAAAAGCGACGCGAAGAAATTCATGGCTTGGCCCCTTTTCCGAAGGCATGCCGCGGGAGGACGCGGCGACATATCGACCGCTTACCGGCGGCCGATGAACGCAGGCTGAAAAAAGATAAGCCGATTTGGGAATTGTGACGATGTGCGCGTATCCAAAGGTGCGCCCCAATCAAGGAATGTCGTACCGAATATGCAGATCGCGCCGAAGAAGCGAAGGTCTTCAGACCGTAACGTCGAGCTGCATGCCGCGCCCTTGGCGCGCGGCCGCACCGCGCGCGGCGACGGAAAGCACCGAGTTCGTCAGCGTATCGCCCGCGCGCCCGGTTTCGGACGACGAACGACTTTCGCGCGAATTCTCGGTCTGGCCGGTCGCTTGCGCGCCCGACGAGGTTTGCGTTTGCTGAACGACGTTGACCGTGCGTTGCGCCGCCGCCGCCGCGACCTGCTGGAACACGTTGGTTCCGGTCTGCGCCTGATTGGTGGCGAGCTGCTGCTGCAAATAGGGATTGCGCAACAAAACGCCGCCGCCCGGGGTGGCGATCATTTCCATGGACTAAAGAGTACCACCCGGCGGCCGAGCCCTCAAGCCAGCGCCCGCTGGGCCAAACCCGCCACCCGGTCCAGGAATATTTGCGGGGTGGCGGCGATTTGGGCCGGATCGAACCAGCCGGAATCGTGCACGTCGTCGCCGGCGACCGGCGTGCCGTCGATAAAGCGGCACAGCACCGCGACCAGCACGTAGTGGAATTTGAGATCGCCGGTTTCGTCGCGCACGATCACGTCGAGCGCATCGATCGCACGCAAGGCTTCGGCGCGCACGGTGGTTTCCTCCGCCAGTTCGCGGATCGCCGCGGCCATATAGGTCTCGCCCGGTTCGATCTTGCCGCCCGGAAATCCCCAGCGTCCCGGATCGGGCGGATTGGCGCGGCGGACCAGCAGCACCTTGCCTTGGTGCGGGACAATCGCGATAGCGGCGGGCCGGGGCTGAAACATGGCGCCTTGGGTACCTTGACAAGCCCGACCCGGACAAGCACCGTGCGCGCGATGGTTCCCGCCAGGGATTGAAAGGGAACGCGGCGCGGGCTCGTTAGGGCCTTCATCCGCGGCTGCCCCCGCAACTGTGAGCGGCGAGCCGGATCGTCAAATTGCCACTGGCGCGGAACGCCGGGAAGGCGACGGTTCGGCGACGACCCGCGAGCCAGGAGACCTGCCATCGACGTCGGTCACGTGCGAGCGTATCGGGCGGGGTGTCCCGGTGCGACAAGGCGGAAATCGCAATCCGTCCTCTCGTCTGTGGCGAACCGAAACAGGGGTTCCGCCCGAAATGTCTGAAGACTTTCCTCCACCAACATTGCCGCCACCAACGTTAGACGTCTGCAACCGGTGCCGTCCGACGGGCTGGGAAGGTCCGCTCGAAGAACGTCCGGGGCGCAAATTCGCGCAAGCCATCGACGCCGAACTCGCCAAGCGCGGGCTCGGCGATGTGCATCGGCGCGACATCTATTGCCAAAGCCAATGCACGCGCGCCTGTACGGTCGCGTTCGCGGGCGGCGCCAAGCGCTTCACCTTCCTGTTCGGGGATCTCGATCCCGCGATCCATGCGGGCGACGTGATCGACGCGTTCCTGATGTATCGCGACCGCATCGACGGATTCCTCGATCGCAAGGAACGGCCCGAGCCGCTACGCGCCGGAATTCTCGCCCGCATCGCGCCGCCCGGCTGGAAAGGACCCTTGGTCCTTGATGAAAAGCCTGGCGTCCAAGATTTGTTATAGTATAACACTTTCCTCCCGAAGGGGTCGAAACATGCAGTTCCGTATTCTCGCGGCCGCCGCCGCACTCGCTCTCACGGCCGTTCCGGCCGACGCGCAAACCCGCCCGCTCGTCGTCGGGCAGGGCTTCCTGACCGACTCCCTCGATCCCGCCCAAGGCGTCGCCGGTTGGGCGCTGCAATCGCATGGCGTGGCGGAGACGTTGTTCACCGTCGACCGCGAAGGCCGCATCGTGCCGAACCTCGCCGAAAGCGTGCGGCGGGATGGCGAAAGCTTCATCATTCGTTTGAAGCCCGATCTCAAATTCGCCGACGGTTCGCCCTTGGACGCGACCGCGTTGAAGGCGTCGCTCGACCGCGCGACCAAGGAAAATCCGCGCGCGCGCGGTCAGATCGGCACGCCCGCCCTCGACGTGCTGAACGCGCGCGAGCTGCGCTTGCGTCCCGAGCGCCCCGTCGCGGCGATCGAAAGCGTGCTCGCGGAGTTTCCGCTCGCGATCCACAAATTCGACGGCACGAATGCGAGCATGACCGGGCCGTTCCGCGCGGTCGAGTTCAAGCGCGGCGAGAGTCTGCGCCTCGAACCCAACCCGTTCTATCGCGACGCGGCGTCGCGGCCCGCCGTCACGATCCGCCGGATCGGCGATGCGCAGACGCTGGCCCTCGGGCTTGAAAGCGGCGAGGTCGATATCGCGTTCAACCTCGCGCCCGAAACGCTGCCGCGTTTGAAGCGCCGGCCGGAACTGACGATCAAGTCGACGCCGGTCGCCTATCAATACATGGCGCTGCTGAACACGCAGCGCGCGCCCTTCGACGATGTGAAAGTGCGCCAAGCGGTCGATCTCGCCATCGATCGTTCCATGCTGATCGCCGCCGCCAATGGCGGCGAAACGGCGACCGGCATGTTCCCGCGCGTGTTCCCGTTCGCGTCGGAAAGCCCGCGCAAGCATGACGCGCGCGAAGCGGAAAAACTGCTCGACGACGCGGGCTGGAAGGCGGGGGCGAACGGTCAGCGGATGAAGGACGGGCGCGCGCTGGAGTTCACGCTGACGACCTATCCGCAGCGCCCCGATCTCGTCACCGTCGCCCCGGTGGTCCGCGCGAGTTTGGAGCGTATCGGTTTTCGCGTGCGCATCGAGGTGACGGAGGCGATCTCGCCGCAGCTTCAGGCCAAGCGCTACGACGCCGCGCTTTGGGCGATGCACGCGGCCCCCGGCGGCGACGGTGCCTTCGTGTTCGAGCAATATCTGCGCTCGACTTCGGCGACGAATTTCATGTCGTTCGCCAACGCCCAAGTCGATGCGGCGCTGGATCGCTTGCGCGAGATCGACGCGGCCCCCGCCCGCGCCACGGCGCTCAAAGGGATCGAGCAACTCGTCTTCGCGCAGGCGCCGGTCGTCTACCTGATGACGCCGGTCTGGCATGTCGGCCTGTCGAAACGTGCGGCGTCGTACGTGCCGTACCCGTCCGACTATTACGTGTTGCGCGCCGATCTGCGCGCGAGCCCGTAAATGCCGCGCGCGGCGATCGCGGAAGGATTGCGGGCCCTGCTGTTGCTGTGGCTCGCCAGTCTCGCCGCGTTCGCCGTCGTGCGCGCGATGCCCGCCGATCCGGCAGTGCTGAGCCTCGTTGCGTTCGGCCAAGCCGCCGATCCCGACACGGTCGCGGCCCTGCATCGTGAATGGGGCCTCGATCAAGCCTTGCCGCTGCAATACGCGGCGTGGCTCGGCGATTTTCTGACCGGCGATTGGCGGCGGTCGTTCAAGACCGGCGCGCCAATCCTCGACGAGTTCGCCAAGCGTTTGCCGATCAGTCTGATCGTCGGCTTCGGCGGTTTGTTCGTGGCGTTGCTCGCCGTGGGACCGCTCGCGCGCGGGGCCGCGAAACGCCCGAACGGTTGGGCCGCGCGCGTGCTCGATGCCGCCACGCTGGGTGCGCAAGCGATCCCGGCCTTTTGGCTCGGTTGCTTGCTGCTGTGGTTTTTCGCGGTCGAATTGCGCGTGGTTGACGTGCTGGGCGAGGGGCCCGCGCGATACGTGCTACCGATCCTGATCGTCGCCTTCACCGGTTTGGGACCGTTGGCGCAGGTCTATCGCGCGGGATTGGCCGAAGTGAGCCGCGCCGATTATTTCCGCACGGCGCTGGCCAAGGGCGCCGATCCGGATACGGCGCTGGAAGCGCAAGGCGGGCGCTACGCGCGCCTCGGCTTGAGTGCGGCGTTGACGGCCGAAGCGGGCTGGGTCGTCGGCGGGACGGCGGTGGTGGAAGTCGTGTTCGGCTTGCCGGGCCTGGGCACGTTCCTGGTCGATAGCATCGCCATGCGCGACTACTTCGTGCTGCAAGCCTATATCGTCGTCGCGGCGGCATGGATGCTGGCGATCGCCTTCGTCGCGGCGGGTGCGCGCGGCTTACTCGATCCGCGGAGCCGCTGATGTCGCATCATGCGCCCGCCATCGTCGAACGTCGTCTATGGGTGCTGCCCGCACTCGCAGGCACGGCATTGATCTGCGCCGTGTGGCAGCCTTACGCGCCCGACGCGATCGACATGCTGAACCGGCACGGCGCGCCGACACTCGCGCATTGGCTGGGCACCGATCATCTCGGCCGCGATGTGCTCGCGCGCCTGATGGCGGGGATGGGGCGCACGTTCCTCGCACTCGGCATCGTCGCGGCGATGTGCGTGATGCTGGGGCTCGCGGTCGGACTCGCGGCGGCGAGCACGTCCGGCATTTTGCGCGGCGCGCTGCTGCGCGTGGCCGAGTTCGCCAGCGTGATGCCCACGTTGGTCGTCGCTATCGCGATCGTGTCGCTTCTTGGTTTCGACGCCGTCACCGCCGGCATCGCGTTGGGCCTGGGTGCGTGGGGACCTTACGCGCTGCTGGCCGACGGTTTGGCGCGGCGCGCGTTGTCCGAGCCTTATGTCCAGGCCGCGCGCGCCTTGGGCGGCACCAAATCCCGGCTGATGTTCCGCCATGTTCTGCCCGCCGTGCTCGACACGCAGCTCGCCTATTTGGGCGCCAAGCTCGGGCGGATCGTCATCGCCTATGCCGCGTTGGCCTTTTTGGGCCTCGGCGCCGATTCCAGCCGCCCGGATTGGGGGGCGATGCTGTTCGAATACCGGCTTTATATGTTCGATCACCCGGCTTTGATGCTGTGGCCCGGCTTTGCCGTCGTGGTGACGTGCGCGGCTTTGCGCACCGCTTTGGGCCAGGATCGGGGGGCGCGGGTTCCCGCCAGCTCCGGCGATACCGCCGCCGCCCTGGAATGCGCGGATCTGCATGTCCATGGCGCCGCCGATAACCCTGTTGCCACAGGGGTGGAAACCGCGCGCCGGACGGGCTAAATCCGGGGGAGAACCCGGAGCACCCATTCCATGACCGAGCAAATTCCCGTCACCGTCCTCACCGGCTATCTGGGGGCGGGCAAGACCACGCTGCTGAACCGCATCCTGACCGAGAGCCACGGCAAGAAATACGCCGTGATCATCAACGAGTTCGGCGAGGTCGGCATCGACAACGACATCGTGGTCGGCACGGACGAAGAAATCTTCGAGATGAACAACGGCTGCATCTGCTGCACCGTGCGCGGCGATCTGATCCGCACGATCGGTGGCTTGATGAAGCGCAGCGGCCAATTCGACGGCATCATCGTCGAAACGACGGGCTTGGCGGAACCCGCCCCGGTCGCGCAGACCTTCTTCACCGACGACGAGGTCAAGACCAAGACCAAGCTCGACGCGGTCGTGACCGTGGTCGACGCCAAACATTTCCCGCTGCGCCTGGAAGACAGCCGCGAGGCGGAAGATCAGGTCGCCTTCGCCGACGTGATCCTGCTCAACAAGACCGATCTGGTGACGCCGGCGGAATTGAGCGCCGTCGAGCGCCGCATCCGCGAGATCAATCCCTATGCGCGCCTGCATCGCACGAAGAAGAGCGAGATCGCCCTCGAATTGATCCTCAACAAGGGTTCGTTCGATCTTCAGCGCATCCTGGAGCTCGATCCGCATTTCCTGCACGACCACGCGCATGGCCATGACCATGATCACGACCACGATCATCACGGACATGATCATCATCACCACCATGGCGAAGACTGCCACGACGATCATTGCGACGATCCCACGCATGATCATTCCCATCATGCCCATGCGCATCCGCGCCATGCCGACGACATCTTCTCCGTCGCGGCGGTGATCGACGGGCCGGTCGATCCCGAGAAATTCCGCACCTGGATTTCCGGCGTGTTGCAGACGCAAGGTCAGAACATTCTGCGCGCCAAGGGCGTCATGTCGATCGACGGGGCCGAACAGCGCTTCGTGTTCCAGGCCGTGCATATGATCGCGGATTCGACCTGGGGCCAGAACTGGCGCAAGGGCGAGAAGCGTCAATCGAAGCTCGTGTTCATCGGCCGCAAGCTCGATGCCGACGCGCTGAAATCCGGCTTCGAATCCTGCAAAGCGGCATGAGCGAAACGGTCAAACTGCCCGCGAAGCGCGAGTTCGATTTCGCCGCTTACGTTTCCGGCGCCGCGTTCTCGGCGGACGGCGAAACGGCGGCGTTTGCGCTCGGTTCCGGCCTCGTCAAGCTCGTCACCATCGCCGACAATTCGACGCGCACGGTCGAGGCGCATAACGGCGCCAGCCTGTCCTTCGCCCCGCATCCCGATGGCGTGTCGTTCGTATCGGGCGGCGACGACGGGCGTTTGGTGCGCATCGGCGTCGATGGGTCGCTCGCGGAAATCGGCAAGGCGCAAGGCCGCTGGATCGACGCGCTCGCCACGCATAAGAACGGCGGCATCGCTTGCGGCGTGGGCAAGGAAATCTGGTATTGGGCGCCGGGCGGGACGGAACCCAAGAAGCTCGGCCCCCATCCCAGCACGATCACCGCGCTCGATTTCAGCCCCGACGGCAGCCGCGTAGCGGCGGCGCATTACGGCGGGGCCTCGATCTGGCAGGTGCGCAATCCCGCCAGTGCGCCGCGCAAGATGGAGTGGAAGGGCAGCCACGTCGCGATCAAATACGCGCCCAATGCCAAATTCCTCGCGACGACGACGCAGGACAACGCGATCCATGTCTGGCGCCTCGCCAACGGCCAGGACATGCAGATGGCGGGCTATCGCACCAAGGTGAAGACGCTCGCCTGGACGGCCGATGCGCGCTTTCTGCTGTCCGACGCCGCCGATTGCTTCGTGTGCTGGGATTTCTCGGGCAAAGGTCCCGAAGGCCAGCCGCCGGTCGAATACGGGTTCGGCGACGGGGCGGGAATGACCGGCATCGTGGCGCATCCCGACAGCGGCTTCGTCTGCGGCGGGTTCGAAAACGGCGCGCTGCGTTTGGGCGATATGGATAGCCGCCGCGATCTCGAACTGCGCGCACCGGCCGACATACAAAAGCCGATCCGCGCGATGGCCTGGTCGCCGGACGGCTGGCGCATCGCCGCGGGGGCGGAAGACGGCTATGCCGTCGTGTTCGACCTGAAGAACAAGAGTTAGGCCGCCCGGCAGTTGAGCCGGAACACGTTGCCTTCGATATCCTCGGCCACGACCTGCCACGCGCCGTAGTAGGTGCGATAGGGCGGCTTGATGATTTTGCCGCCTAGCGCCGTCACCTTGGCGGCGAGGGCGTCGATATCCGGTTCCTGCGGCACGACGAAGGTCGGATAGGCCTTCACGCCTTTGTCGCCGGGCACGCGGTCGGCGAGGTTCAAGACCGGATACGCGTCGGTCTTGTTGAAGCCGAATTCGGTCTCGCCCAAACGCAGCGCGCGATAGATCGGCGAGCGCGAGGATTCGACTTCCGGCAAGCCGAGCAGCGCTTGATAGAAGCCCATGAGCGCGACGGGATCGTTGCAGAAGAAATTGACGTCGATGCTGACGAGGTTGGTCATGCGGCCTTCAACCCGTAGGATTTGCGATACATCTCGGCGAGATGTTCGCCGGCGGTGCAGGGCTCATGCAGCGGCGTCTCGCCGGGAATGACCGTGCCGGGCAGGGCTTCGATCTTCGCGTGATAATTCGGGCTGTAGAATAGCGGCACCGAATAGCGGTCATGCGCCGACGCCTTGTTGATCACGCGATGCAGGTTCGAGCGATAGAGCCCGTTGGTCCAGCGCGGGATCATGTCGCCGAGATTGACGACGAAGCTGCCGGGAATGGGGGTGGCGTCGAGCCACGTCTTCCCGTCGGCGTCGAGCACTTGCAAGCCGCCGCTGTCGTCCTGCGCCAGCACGGTGATCGCACCCCAATCGGTGTGGGCACCCGCGCCGAACACGTTGGCACCGGCATCCGCGGGATGCGGCGGATAGCGCAGCAGGCGCAGCGTGATCATCGGCTCGGCCATCGTGTGGTCGAATTGCGTGGGCGGCAGATCGAGCGAGCGGGCGAGGTGGCGCATCAGCCCTTCGCAGATTTTCGTCGTGGCGGCGATATAGGCCGCGCAGGATTCCGCCATCTCCGGCAATTCCTCGGGCCATTGATTGGCGCCGTAGCCGTTGAGCTCGGCCTTCACGTAAGGATGCTCGGGCCCGTAAGGCACGCCGCAATAGAAGCTTTCCTTGCGGTCGGGCTCGGCCTCGGCGTCCAAGGTTTGATCGCCGATCGCTTCCCAGCCGCGCTTGGCCTTGGAGTTGAACAGCGAGATCTTGCGCTTGGCGGCTTCGGGCAAAGCGAACAGGCGCTTGGCCCATTCGTATTGCGCGTCGATCAGGCTTTGCGGGACGCCGTGATCGACGATGTAGAAAAATCCGTGGGCGGTCGCCGCCGCACGGATGGCGGCGGCGATCTCCAGGTCGGATTTCGCGAGGCTGACGACCGGAATGCCCATCGCGTTAGCTCTTCACGCGCAGGGCGCGATCGGCGGCGGCGGGCAGATACTGACTGGTGAAGATGTCGTCCGGCGTCAAGCTGCCTTGGAGATTGTAGGCGAGCAGCGTTTCCTCGATCGTCGCCTGCAAGCGCGCGGGCGATGCGCCGCCCCAGCCGTAAAGGCGCGTGTCGGGCGTCACCATCGTGCCTTCGACCATCATCTTCAGGCGTTCGGTTTCGATCGCCTGATCGGCGAGGGAGTCGCGCGCCTTCACCGCCTTGCCGCCCGCATCGGGATCGGCGATGCAGTCGAGCCAGCCGCGCGTCGCCGCGCGCACGAAGCCCGAGATGGCGCGCGGGTTGGTCGCCGGATTGACGATGATCGCGTTGCCGTAGCCTTTGAGGCCGTAATCCGAATATCGGAACGTGCGCATCTGCTCGAGCGGCAAGCCGGCGAGTTTGAGATTCAGCAAACCGGTGAAATAGAAGAACGCGACCGCGTCGACTTCGCCCTTCAGGAAAAGCTGGTTGCCCAAGCCCGGATCGACCGATTGCCATTGCACCGCGTCGGCGGGCAGGCCTTGCGCGCGCGCGAAGATCGGGAACAGGGCGCGCGAGGCGTTGAAGGGCTGGCCCGCGACCTTCTTGCCGATGAAGTCGCGCGGCGCCTTGATGGGCGAGTCCGCCTTGACGATCAGCGCGTTCGGGTTCGTGTCGTATTGAATCGCGGCGCAGATCAGTTTGCGGCCGGGATTGGCGAGATTGTGCTGGATCATCGACGGGATGTCGGCGGTCGCGCCGTCATAGGCGCCGCCCGCGACCTGCGAGATCGCACCCGCCGAGCCGTTGCCGACATCGATGGTCACGTCCAGGCCTTCGTCGCGGTAATAGCCGCGTTCGGCCGCGACGAGATAGCCGGCGGCGGAGGCTTCGACGCGCCAGCCGAGATTGAACCGGAATTTTGCGGTCTGGCCGCGCGCCGATCCCAGGCCCAGGGCGACGGCCGGGGCGGCGAGAAGCAGAGAACGGCGGCCGATACGGAGCGAATTCGTCATTGGATACCTCCCATGGGGTCGAAAAGCGATCCCGGAGGCGTGCAGTTTGCGTGCCGCGCGCGGCTTGCGGCGATGTGCAAAAGGCCAGAGGCGGCTCAACTTTTGGGGAAGGCGTCCAATACGGCGCCCGAGAATACGAAAGGCCCCGCCGGCGTGCGGGGCCTTTCTTTTTTCTGTCGTGCTCGGCGAAAGGTCGACGGCGAAGCGCCGGCCTTATCCGAAAAGGCCCAGCAGCACGGCGGGCTGCTGATTGGCGATCGACAGCGACTGGATGCCCAGCTGCTGACGGACCTGCAACGCCTGGACGGACGCCGCGGCCTTGCCGATATCGGCGTCGACGACGGCGCCGAGGCCGGCCGTCGTCGCGTCGACCACCGAGTTCACGAAGTTCGACTGCAACGACATCGAACGCGTGTCGGAGGCGTTCGTACCCAGCGACGAGGCCACGGAGTTGGCGAAGGTCGTCAGCGAGCTGAGGGCCGCCGTCGCCGCCGTGACGGACGAAACCGCCGACTGCGCGAAGGTCGTGAACGCCGTGTGCACCGTCGACTGGCTGGCCATGGTCAGCGTCGTCGCCGAGGTGTCGGCGAGGAACGTCTTCGCGGCCGAGTTGTTGGACAGCAAGTTCACGCCGTTGTAGCTGGCCTGCGCGATGAAGTTCGAAATCTGGTTCGTCATCGCGCTGAAGTCGGCGGCGTAAATCGTACGCTGGCTGTTGCCGATCGAACCATCGGCGAGCTGCGTGATCTTGGCCTGGAGGTTGCCCACCAGATCCGAGATGTTGGTCAGCGCGGCTTGGGTCACGGTGCCGAGGCCGACACCGTTCGCCAGCGAGCCTTGCACGGCCGAGAAGGCCTGCAGGTTGCCGCGAATACCTTGCGCCACCGAGAAGGTCGATGCGTCGTCGGACGCATCGGCAACGCGATAGCCGGTCTGGACTTGTTTGGACGCAGTTTGCAGAGCGGTCTGCGTACTGCGGAGCGACGATAGCGCAAGCAATGCGCCAACGTTCGTATTGACGGAATTCGTCATTAGTTGGTCCCTTTCTGGTCTATGTGGTTTCGACTTCTGTCGAACCTGGAGTCCGTGTCGCCGTTCCCTCTTGATGGGGTTGGGCCGACGACGCCGCGTCCACGGACTGCCGAGCAATGAGATATTAACGTAAAATCTACGGAACCGGCAAGCCCTTGTTATGCTTGGAGAAATCAGAATCTAGTTAATTCAAATAAAGATAAAATTAGCCATAATTAACGCGCTAATATAATACCGCAATTATGCGTCTCAGGAATGAGGTTAGCGGGTGAGCCCGAGCAGGGCGCTGGGCTGGCTGTTGGCAAGGCCCAGACTGGTGAAGGCGAGCTGCCTTCCGACTTGGCGGGCCGAAGCCTGCGCGGCCGAAGCGCCGATATCGGCATCGACTTGCGCGCCCAAACCGATCGTCACCGCGTCGGAAATCGAATTGGTAAGCCTGGATTGCTGGACGAGGCCGCGCGTATCGGCGGCGTTATTGGCTGCAGCCTGCGCGATGGTATTTTGAAAATTCTGCAACGCGCCGAGGCTCGCCTGCGATGTCGCGGCGCTCGACGTGTCGATCGCCCCTTGCAGCGTGGTGGCGCCCGCGCCGACTTGCCCTTGGCCGGAAACCGAGATGCTGGCGCCATTCGTATCGGCCAGGAACGACGTGCCGCTCGCCCCGGCTTGCAGAAGATTCTGGCCGTTGAATCCGGCTTGCTGAATCGTGGTTTGGATCTGGCTGGTCAGCGATTGCACGTCGGCGGAATAGGTCGCGCGCTGCTGCGCCGAAATCGATCCGTCGGAAAGCTGCGTCAAACGCTGCTGCAATTGGTTCGACAGATCCGAGACCTGGCCGAGGGCCGCTTGCGTGACCGAGCCGAGCCCCGCGCCGTTGGCGAGCGAGCTTTGCACGGCGGTGAAGGATTGCAGATCGCCGCGCAAACCTTGCGCGACGGCGAAAGTGGAGGCGTCGTCCGCCGCATCGGCGACGCGCAATCCCGTTTGCAGACGCTTTTGCGCCTGCTGCAACGCCGCCGATTGGCTGCGCGTCGACGATAGCGCGCGATAGGCGCCCTCGTTGGTGTTGATGGAATTGATCGAACTGGCCATGGGGTGAATCTACCCCAAAAAAAGAAGACGCGGGAGTCTCCTCCCGCGTCCGCTTTTCCTCCGCAAAAAATGCGGAAAAACGCCGTTTGGTATCGCTGGGCCGGTCTTAGCGGAACAGGCCCAACAACACCGCCGGCTGCTGGTTGGCGATCGACAGCGACTGGATGCCCAGCTGCTGACGGACCTGGAGCGCCTGCACCGAAGCCGAGGCCTTGCCGATATCGGCGTCGACGATGGCGCCGAGGCCGGTCGTCGTGGCGTCGACCACCGAGTTCACGAAGTTCGACTGGAGAGTCATCGAACGCGTGTCGGCGGCGTTGGCACCCAGCGACGAGGCCACCGAGTTGGCGAAGGTCGTCAGCGAGGTGAGGGCCGCCGTCGCCGCCGTGACGGACGAAACCGCCGACTGCGCGAAGGTCGT
>VFQR01000167.1_pt1 | contig 137666 bp, 120 predicted proteins | sample 3512321 | NCBI WGS metagenome assembly VFQR01 (sample SAMN10412374, study PRJNA504923) | tailings metagenome | isolation source: Relicate 3 Philex TSF1 revegetated site | place: Philippines: Tuba, Benguet | collected 2017-08-29 | reverse complement strand
GCACATCACTTCGGCACGCGTCCACCGCGCCTCGCCGCACTTTTGCAAGTGGATCCAACCGAACCGCAAAAAATAATCGCCCGCTTCTCAACAACTTAGCCGCTCTTTACCCCCAAGAGCTTGCCGGCATGGTGTACCGTGTTTCCGTCAAAAGCGCCACGAAATTCGAAAGGAACACAACACCATGTCCACACCGCAACAAATCCAGGCCAACCAGGCCAACGCCAAGAAATCCACCGGCCCCCGCACCGCCGAAGGCAAAGCCGCCTCCTCCCGCAATGCCTTCACCCACGGCCTCTCCGCCACTCCTGAATCTCTCTTCGCAAACTCCCCCGCCCTCGCCGAAGAATTCCGCGCCTTCGAAGGCGCCATGCGCGCCGATTACGGCCCCCAAGTCGCCGCTCTCGAGCCCCTCTTCGACCGCATGGTCTTCGCGCAGTTCCAGCTAAAGCGCGCCCAATCCCACGAGACCCGCGCCGAAGTCGACATGATGAACGATTTCGGCAACCTCGACCTCGAAAAGCGCTGGATGCGCTTCGCCCAAATGCGCCTTCGATTATCCCGTGAAGCCGCCGCCGCGCAAAAAGATTACCACGCCCTCAAGACTTATTTCGCCCACTGCGAAGCCGTCCAGGAATCCCACAAGATCCGTTCCCAAGCGGACCGGCAATTCCAGAACGCCTTCGGCCCCGATCCCCTCCTCGCGCAAACGAACCCAAAACGCATGGACGATCTCTTCAACCGCTTCCAAGAAGCTCTCGTCTCGATGACGAAGCCGCAAAACCGGACCTAGCCCATGCCCCGCGCCCCCTACATCCACGACTTCGAATGCAAAAAAGCCTACCAGCGTCTGTCGAAGGATCTCACCGAACGTTTCCAGCCCAAGGACGCCTTCGAGGCGGAGTTCGTCTTGCAACTTCTATCGGCCTGCTGGCAGCGGGCCCGCTTCCAATTCTTCGACATCCTCCAATGGAACGCCGCCGCCCGCCGCGCCCGGCAAAACGGAGCCGATGACTTGATCGCCAGCGGCAGTGCCGACACCATCACCATCCAACGCTCCCGCCACTTCGGCATGGCCCAGGACCGCCACGCCCAAGCCTTCCACCGCTGCGTCCGCATCTGGACCCAGTGCGTAACGAAGCTAAGGGCACAACAAACAAACGAACCCAACTAACAAACCAAGTCGGCGCCAAACGCGGAATCACAGTTCTTTGACAACCCTAAGCCGGGCTCGTACCCCGGCCACAAAAAAGCCAAATCACCGCAGCCACCCTTCGGGCGGGGCCACCAGTAGCGGTACGAACCCGCGAAGCCGCATTCGGAGCTATTCGAACCCACGAAGCCCCTCACGGGGACATACGCGCCCGCGGCCCTTTTAGGCCGCGGCGTGTGTCCCCTACCCCCACCGCCCCTACCCAGCCAGCCGAGAGTAAGCCGTCAACCTCTCCACATACTTAGCCACCACATCCACCTCAACATTCACCAGATCCCCCACCGCCCTCTCACGCAACGTAGTCCGCGCCCAAGTATGAGGAATAATCGCCACGCTAACCCGCCGCCCCTCCACGCGCGCCACCGTCAAACTAATCCCATCCAGCGCAATGGACCCCTTAAACACCACATACCGCTCAAGCTCATCCGGCACATCCACGCCAACCCACCAATTCCCATCCCCCAGTTCGGAAATCTCAGCCACCCGCGCCACTCCATCCACATGCCCCTGCATAATATGCCCACCCAAACGCGCGCTAGCCAATAACGCCCTCTCCAAATTCACGCCGCTCCCCACGCGCAATTGCCCCAAGCTAGTCCGCGCCAAAGTCTCCGGAGCCAAATCCGCCGCGAACGAGCCGTCCCGAATATCCAATGCCGTCAAACAAACCCCGCTAACGGAGATGCTATCCCCCTCCTTTTGATCCCCCAAAATCTCCGGGGCCAAGAACCGCATCCGCATGCCAGTTCCCTTCGCCTCAATCGAAGCAATCCGCCCCACGCTCTCCACCAGTCCGGTAAACATAGCTATTTCTCCAGCCAAGCCTCAACCGCGAACTCTTCCTGCGTAATCGGATGCAGCTTCATCCCCCGCAACAAAATCGCGTCTTGTCTTGTCATTCGCCCCAATCCCCCCGCCACCGGCAAGGACCGCATCCCGCCCAGAATCTTCGGCGCGTAGTAAAAAAACACCTTGTCCACCGCTTGCCCATCCAGCGCCGACCAGTTCACCATGCTTCCCGCCTCGATCATCGCGCTCAAGTACTTTCGCCGCCCCAGTTCCTGAATCAACAATTCCAGACTGACGCGCCCATTCGCCGCGTCCAGCACCAGCACCTCGACGCCCTTCGCCTCCAGCGCCGCTCGCTGCCCCGCCGAATAAGCCGTCGTCGTCGCCACCAGCACGTCGTTCTTGCATGACGTCACCATGCGGCTATGAACCGGCAACCGCAACTGAGAATCCAGCACGATGCGCAACAACGGCCGGCTCCGCGGCAAGCCCGTCCTGTCGGTCAGAAGGCAATCGTCCGCCAGCACCGTGCTAATGCCCGTGATCATCACATCGCTCGCATGCCGCAAGCTCTGCACATGCAGCCGCGCCAACTCGCTCGTGATCCAACCCTCGTTGTCCTCCGGCGCCGCGATCTTCCCATCCAGCGTCACCGCGCTCTTCAGCGTCACCAGCGGCCTGCCCGTCCGCATGAAATGCGAGAACGGCTCGTTCAACCTCTCCGCCTCCACCCGCGCCGCCTCCACCATCTCAACGCCAATGCCCGCCGCCTGCAACCTAGCCACGCCGCTGCCAGCGACCACCGGATTGGGATCCAACATCGCCACATACACCCGAGCCACTCCCGCCGCGATCAACGCCTCCGCGCACGGCCCCGTTCTTCCCGTATGGCTACAAGGTTCCAGCGTCACGTAAACATCGGCCCCGCGCGCCAGGTCTCCTGCCTCCCGCAACGCCACCACCTCGGCATGATCGCGCTCCGCGTAAACATGCGCCCCTCGTCCCACCGTCTCGCCGTCCCGAGTGATCACGCACCCCACGGTCGGATTCGGGCTGGTCTGGCCCACCTTGTCGTGCGCCAGATCCAGCGCCTCGCGCATCGCGGGCGCAAGGCCCTGCGTCCGCTCAATTGTCGAATAAGGATGCAACAAACTTGTCAGCCTCGAAAGGAAGTAAATCGTCGATCTGCTCGCCCACGCCGACATAGCGAATCGGCAGATTCAGCTCCCGCGCAATCGCCACCACCACGCCGCCCTTGGCCGTGCCATCGAGCTTCGTCAACACAATCCCCGTCACCCCGGCCGTCTCGGTGAACTTCTTCGCCTGCTCCAAGCCGTTCTGCCCCGTCGTCGCGTCCAGCACCATCAGCACCTCATGCGGCGCCTCCGGCACCAAGCGCTGCGCCGTCCGCGTCATCTTCTCAAGCTCGGCCATCAGGTTCGCCTTATTGTGCAAACGCCCCGCCGTATCCACCAGCACGATCCCGCTCTTCCGGCTCTTAGCCGCCTCCAAGGCATCAAACAACACCGCGCTCGGGTCGCTCCCCGTCTGCTGCCGCACCATGCCCACGCCGCTCCGCTCCGCCCACACCGCCAGTTGCTCGATCGCTGCCGCCCGGAACGTATCCGCCGCGCAGATCAACACCGACTGCCCGTCCTCTTGAAAGCGCTTCGCCAGCTTCCCAATCGTCGTCGTCTTCCCGACCCCGTTCACGCCCACGATCATCACCACCGTCGGCGGCGCTGAAGCGTAATGGAATGGCCGCTCGTTCGCCTCCAAGATCTCAAGCAGTTGCTGCCGGATCACCGAGCGCAACTCGCCCGCGTCGCTCAGCACATTGCGCTCCACCTTCTGCCGGATCCCGTCCAGAATCTCCGTCGCCGTCCGCACCCCAATGTCCGCCGAAATCAGGTTGTACTCGAGTTCCTCCAGCAGCTCCGGATCGATCTCCTTCTTGCCGTGGATCAACGTATCGAGCGACCCCACCAATCCGCTGCGGGTCTTCTGAATCCCCGCCTTCAGGCGGTCTAGCAGGCTACTCATCGGGTAACCCACCAGTGTAGCCTTAGCCGTAGAATAGAAGGTTGCTCCCCACCGAAGTCAGCACCACCAGCGACTACACCGTCCGCGACCAGCAGCGCATGACCAAGGCGGTCAACTACTTCAACTGGCAGTCCCGCCTCGCCCTCGCGCCCCTTGGCCGCCGCATCGTCGAAGTCGGCTGCGGCATCGGCAACTTCACCCGCACGATGCTCGACCGCGACCTCATCATCGGTCTCGACATCGACGAGAACTGCATCTCGAATCACCGCGCCCGCTTCGCCACTCAGTCCAACGTCCAGTCCCACGTCCTCGACGCCCTCGACCCGGCCTTCGCCCAGCTCCATGAACAGCAGCCCGATAGCGTAGTCTGCCTCAACGTCCTCGAACACATCTCCGACGACCTAGCGACGCTCAAGGCCTTCAACCAGATCCTGCCGCAAGGCGGCCGCGTCGTTCTCATCGTCCCCGCCTTCATGGCCCTCTACGGCCCCATCGACAAGCACCTCGGCCACTACCGCCGCTACACCAAGGCGAGCCTCCGCCAAACCGCCAGCGACTCCGGCTTCCGCGCCATCGACCTCCGCTACATGAACACCATCGGCTTCTTCGGCTGGTGGGTCAACGCCAAGCTCATCCCCCGCCAAGAGCAGAGCGAAGGCCAGATCGAAGTCTTCGACAAGTACGTCGTCCCCGTCCTCGACAAGGTCGAATCCGCCGTCACCCCGCCCTTCGGCCAGAGCGTCTTCGCCGTGCTTGAGAAGGCGTAAAGGCGTAGAATCTAGTTAGTCTTGAAGATCTCCATCATCATCCCGGTCTACAACGAGGTCAACGTTCTGCCCATGGTCATCGACCGTGTCCAGAAAGCCGCCCTCCCCGCCGGCTGTGAGAAGGAGATCATCATCGTCGACGACGGCTCCACCGACGGCACTTCCGAGATCCTCGACCGCTACCGCGACGTCGTCTTGATCCACCACTCCGTCGAGAACTTCGGCAAGGGCGCCGCCCTCCGCATCGGCATCCGCAAGGCCACCGGCGACGTCATCCTTGTGCAAGACGGCGACCTCGAATACGATCCCGCCGACTACATCAAGGTCCTCGAACCCCTCGTCCGCGGCGAAGCCCAAGTCGTCTACGGCAGCCGCTTCATGGGCGACATGAAGGGCATGAAGTTCGCCAACTGGCTCGCCAACAAGATCCTCACCTGGACCGCCAACGTCCTCTACACCGCGAACATCACCGACGAGGCCACCGCTTACAAAGCCTTCCGCACCGAAGTCCTCCAGGGCATGCGCCTCCGCTGCATCCGCTTCGAATTCTGCCCGGAGGTCACCGCCAAGGTCCGCCGCCTCGGTTACAAGATCCACGAAGTCCCCGTCACCTACAACGCCCGCGGCATCCTCGAAGGCAAGAAGATCCGCTGGCAAGACGGCGTCGAAGCCATGTGGACCCTCTGGAAGTACCGCTTCGGAACCATGGAAAAGCCGGCCCCGCAAGTGGACCGCAACTTCAAGCAAGCCAACGCCTAGATCGTGAACCTTCCCCTCTTCCCGGACTGGTGGAACGCGAACGCCCAAGTCTTCCTCGACCAGTTAGCCGAACCCAGCTTCGACCCCTGGCTCCTCCTCCGCTACGCCATCCAAGCCCTAGCCTGCACCCTGCCCATGGCTTTGGCCGACTACCTCCTCGGCCTCGGGCTCCTACGCCTAGCGCGCATCACTCTAGCGAGGCCCCTCCACCACGCCGCCGCCCTCGGCCTAGGAGCCGGCCTCGCGGGCACCGGCATCTTCCTCTTCGGCTCTCTAGGCAAAGTCACCACCAAAGGCCTGTTCCTGTACACCGCCATCCAGCTCGTAGTGGGCATCGCCCTCAGCTACAAGCTCCTCCGCCTCCCACGCCCGCATTGGACCTGGCTCTTCGGCGTCCTCTTCCTTGCCGTCAGCATCCCCGACCTCATGATGCCCGTCCTCGATTACGACAGCACCATGTACCACATGGCCAGCGCGAAGCACTACAAAGAGACCGGCCGCATGACGTACCACGAAGGCATCCGCTTCAACGCCCAGCCCCACCTCACCGTCATGCTTTACCTCCGCCAGTGGTCGCTGACCAACGACGCCAACCTCACCAAGCTCGTCAACCTCGAGTACTTCACCATGCTCCTGTTGACCTTCCAATGGCTCGCCCGCCGCTTCCGCATCAAGGCTGGCGCCTGGCTCGCCTTCGCACTCCTCTTGGGCACCCCCATCTTCAGCTACGCCGCCCGCGTCGAGTACGCCGACCTCGGCCTCGCCACCTGGCTCACCCTAGGCTTCGCGGTTCTAACCACCGCCCGCACCCCACGCCGACTCCTGCTAGCCGGCACGCTCCTCGGCTTTTGCGCCGCCACCAAGCTCCAAGGCATCGTCGTCGTCGGCTCCGTCTGCACCGCCTGGTTCCTGGTCGAACTCATCCGCCGCCGTCGCCTGCCCAATCTCATCCTCGCCCTGCCCATCGTCCTGCTAGGCCTCCCCTGGTGGCTCCGCAGTTACGCCGCCACCGGCTCCCCCTTCTTCCCCTTCCTAACGGATAGCCCGGACGTCAAGAACCTCTTCGCCGTAAACGCCACCTATGGCGCCGGCCGCGACCTCCTTGCCTTCCTCAAGCTCCCCTGGAACATGATTGTCGTCCCCCAAGAGCGCTTCGCCGACCTCTTCCGCTTCGGGCCAAGCTGCCTCCTGCTGCTAACCCTCGGTCTCCTTGCCCTAGCCCTCCGACGCAAGCCCATCGACCACGGCACCCGCATCGCCATTTTCGGCAGCCTTATCTTCACCGCGCTCTGGTTCCGCTCCGGCCAAGTCATGCGCTACGAAGCCTGCCTCCTCGGCATCTGGGCCTACCTGCTCCTAGCCAGCCTCCGCCGCCTCCGCATCCCCAGCCCCGCGGCCCTCGCCGTGATGCTCCCCCTAATGCTCTGGAGCTGCCTAATGACGAACAACCTAGTCCGCTTTGGCGTCCCGCCACCCGTCTCATGGCCCGCAACGCAGGGCACGCTACGCAACGTCCTCCCTTACTACCGCGCCTCCCTAGTGGTGAACCAACGCGTCCAACCCAACCAACGCCTCTACCTATGGTTCTGCGACGACGCCCGCTTCTACTTCCCCCGCAACGCCTACGGCGACTGGTTCGGCGGATACACCTACACCTGGCTCGGCGACGTCCACACCAAGCAACCCATCCAAAACCTCCCAGCGCTCCTAGCCAAGCTAAAAGCCAACGGCTTCCACTACGTGGTAGCCGACCGCGACCGCGCCAAACGAATGGGCACCATCTACGGCGGCTGGTTCCTCTCGACCGGCCTCGTCCAACCCTTCGAGCCCATCCCCGGCGTCGAGGTGCTGTATGACGACACGCGCTATGTCGCCTTCCGCCTGCTGTAAACTGAGGAAATCCCCCCAACTATCAAGGAGAAGATTTCCCTGTGGCAATTAAAGTAGCGATCAACGGCTTTGGCCGTATCGGGCGTAATGTGTTCCGGGCTGCGATGGGCAACCCGAATATCGACATCGTTGCGACGAACGACCTCACCGACAACAAGACGCTCGCACACCTTTTGAAGTACGATTCGATCCTCGGACCGCTCGGCGCCGAAGTCACCTACGACGCCGAATCCATCACCGTCAACGGCAAGAAGATCCGCGTCTTTGAAACCAAGGACCCCGCCGCCATCGATTGGCCCAGCGTCGGCGCCGAAGTCGTCGTCGAATCCACCGGCCGCTTCACGGACGCCAATGACGCCAAGAAGCACCTCCGTGGCTCCGTCAAGAAGGTCATCATCTCCGCGCCCGCCAAGAACGAAGACGTCACCATCGTGCTCGGCGTCAACAACGGCATGTACGACAAGACGAAGCACAACGTCGTCTCCAACGCGAGCTGCACCACGAACTGTCTCGCCCCCGTCACCAAGGTTCTCCACGAGAGCTTCGGCATCCTCAAGGGCAGCATGACGACGATCCACAGCTACACGAACGACCAGCAGGTCCTCGACCTGCCGCACTCGGATCTCCGCCGCGCCCGCGCCGCCGCCCTCAACATGATCCCGACTTCGACCGGCGCCGCCAAGGCCATCGGCCTCGTCATGCCGATGCTCAAGGGCAAGCTCGACGGCTACGCCATGCGCGTTCCCACGCCCAACGTCAGCGTCGTCGACTTCGTCGCCGTCACCGAGAAGAACACCACCACCGAAGAGGTCAACAAGGCTTTGAAGGCCGCCGCCGAAGGTCCCTTGAAGGGCATCCTCGCCTACACGGAAGACGAGATCGTCTCCCGCGACATGCAGGGCAACCCGAACTCCTCGATCATCGACGCCGGCATGACGAAGGTCCTCGACGGCAACCTCGTCAAGGTCGTCTCCTGGTACGACAACGAGTGGGGTTACTCCAACCGCGTCGTCGACCTCATCCCCTTCCTCTTGGCCTAGGCCACTTCGATGCTCCGCTCGCTCCTCATACTCGCCGCGCTATCGGTTCAAGCCGATGAGCGGCGAGTAGCGGAGTGGGTCATCCGACAAGGCGGACGCGTCATCCTTCCCTCCAATCCCACACCTCTCAGCGAAGTCTCAGCGCTGCCCTCCGGCGAGATCTGGCTCGAAGGCGTAGACCTCTACGGGACCATCATTGAGCCCAAGGAGCTTGAACAACTCTCCGGCCTTCGCCAACTGAAAGAACTCTATTTACCTGGGCCAAGCTGGAACCCCGGCGCTGGCAGCAAGCTCGACGCCAACGAGGAACTCAAGTTCCTCGCGCCGCTGACCACGCTCGAGAAGCTCCACTTCAGCATCCATTTCCTCACCAACGTCAACGTTCAAGACAAAGGCCTCAAGCACCTTGAGACACTCAAGAACCTGCGCGAGCTACGCCTAGCCCAAGGCCGCATCCGCAACTTCTCGCTCGCCGCCTTCCCGCTCCTCGAAAGCGTCGACCTCAGCTACTCGACCGCCACCGACGAAGTTCTGAAGAGCCTCGCCGGCCACAAGCACCTGAAGCGGCTGCAGTTGCGCGACACCCTCGTCACCGACGCCGGCCTCGCCCACTTGACCGATGTCGCGACGCTAGAGGAGATTGACCTCTACGGCCTCAAGATCACCGACAAAGGTCTCGCCTATCTGCGTGGCCTTCGCGCGCTCCGCAAGCTGAACCTCTCAGGCGGACCGGTCACGGACTCCGGCGCCGAAGTGCTCGCCGGTCTTACCAAGCTCCAAGAGCTGAATCTCTACCGCGCTGAACTCACCAACACCGGCCTCGCCCAGCTCGCGTCGTTGAAGAGCCTCGAAGCCCTAGACCTGCGCTACTCGCGTGTCACCGCCGCCGGCGTCGCGAAGCTGAAGGCGGCGTTGCCCAAAGCCCGCATCGACTTCTCTGCCGGCGCGCAAGTCTCGAAAGCCCCGCCGCAGCTATCGAAGCTCACCGGTAAGCGCGTCAGTCTAGCGCGCAGCGCCGTCAACGACTCGCACATGAGGGCGCTCGCCGCGAACAAGCAGATCGAGGAACTCGACCTTGAAGCCACCGAGATCGGCGACCTCGGCCTCGCCGAACTCGCGAAGCTCACGAAGCTGCGCAAGCTCCGCCTCAATGCGACGACCGTCTCAGACCGCGGCCTCGCAGCCCTCGCGAACATGACGCAACTCGAGGAGCTCAGCCTAGCCGGAACGCTCGTGCGCAATCTCGCCCCGCTACCCGCGAGCCTGACCTCGCTGGACCTGAGCAATCTCAACCTAAGCCCCGGCGCCTTCAAGCAGATCGCCGCACTGCCCAAACTGCGCCGCCTCAACCTCGCGTATACCGACTTGCCACTGCAAGCCTTGCCGCAAGTCACGGCTCTCGATCTCACGGGCACCGACGTCGATGACGCCGTTTTGAAGGTTCTCGCCCAGATGCCGGACCTCGAAGAGCTATTGATCAGCCATGGCCGTTTCACTGAAGACGGCTTCGCCGCGCTCGCGCCACTTACAAAGCTCCGCCGCTTGGAAGCGGTGCGCACGCGGCTAAGCGCGGGCGCTGGTAGCACGTTGAAGCAGTTCGCGAAGCTCGAGCGCTTGAACCTCGACTACACGACGGTCAACGACGCCGTCCTTGCGCAGCTTACGGCGTTGCCGTTGGTGGACTTGAAGCTCGACAGCACGAACGTCGGCGATGCCGCGGTCGAGCACCTCGCGGTCATGCGTACCTTGCGCGATTTGAACCTCTATCACACGAAGGTCAGCGAGACGGGTCACGACAAATTGAAGCAAGCGCTGCCGCAGACCAAGATCGTCTGGGACCGCGACTCGAGACTGCCGAACCGGAGAGGCAGTTAGATGACCCTGCCACTCTTGCTCGCACTGCTAGCCGCCGACGAGTTCGCGAACCTGCGCGGCGCTTGGGTCACCGACTCCGATCTCGCCGCGCTCAGCAAGCAAGCCGGCCTCAAACGCATCGACCTCTCGATGACGCGTATCACCGATCAAGGCCTCTTGCAGTTGAAAGGTCTTACCGGCGTCGAAGAGCTTAACCTCCGCTACGCCGAGCTCATCACCGACGAAGGGATGTCGGCCATCAAGACCTGGAAGAGCCTGAAGCGCATTGACCTCCGCGCGACGAAGATCACCGACACCACGCTCGGCTATCTTGGCGGCCTGCCGAACCTCGAGAGCGTCGACGTTGGCTTCGCCCAAGTCACCGACAACGGCATCGAGCTCCTAACCACGCTGCCGAAGCTGAAGCACTTGATGATCGGCGGCAACAAGCTTACCGACACCGGACTGCAAGCGTTGCGGCTCATGCCCACGCTCGAGTCCCTCGACATCAGCGGCCCGCAGCGCACGGATTCCGGCTTGTGGAGCGTCAGCCTCACTGCCAAAGGCATCGGCGCCATCGCATCGCTGAGTAACCTGAAGTCGCTCCGTATCGGAGGCACCGGCATCACCGCCGCGGGCCTCGAAGAACTCCGCAAGGCGCTGCCGAAGCTCGAACGGCTGAACCTGCACCGCGCGAAGCGTATTGAAGACCCGGCCATTGAAGTCCTGAACAATTGGCCGTCGTTGGTCGAGGTCGTGTTGACGGAGACGAGGGTTAGCGATGCCGCCCTCCAGCGGCTGCGGATAGCTAAGCCGCCGCGCTAGGTGTATCTTCGTATTCAGGCCTAAGGTTTCTCCGCGCACCCGCCGATCTCTCCCAGGAATGCGCTAACCCAGAAAGCGGATTCCGCTTGAATCGTATTTCGCCACGCGACGTGATCAACCCGATGATCGACCGGCGGGCCGCGCAGATCGCGGACCCGGTTGAGAAGCTGCGTTTTCTCCGCAAGTCGCACGCGAAGGTCGACATGGTGGAGGACGTTTTGCAGCACCCGAAGTATTGGTGGTTGCGCAACAAGAAGTTATGGCTGGCGGCCTTATTCGTGCTCCTCGTACCCACAGTCACGCTCATGCGCAGCACCTCAACGGCGGTGCTGGTGCCGGCGTCGCTGGCGCCCACTTCGAAGAAGAAGGTGGACACGGCGCTTGAGAAGGTTTGGCTGGTCGATACCAAGAACGGCGTCGAGACCTGGTCCAACGGCCTACGCATCGAGACCCGTTTCTCGACCCCCAACCGCCCGCGCGAATACTACGCTTGGAACCGCCAAGAACCGGGCTCGCCTTTGACGCAGCTTCCGGTGAAGCAGCCCGCCGGGATCGTCTTCCACACCTCGGAGAGTACGCTCGAAGATTTGAAGGAAGAGAAGACGCGCCGCCTGAAGATATTGAGCGAAGGCCTTCTCGGCTACGTGCAGAAAGAAAAGGCGTATCACTACCTGATCGACCGTTTCGGCCGCGTCTTCCGCGTGGTCGCCGAGTCCGACGCCGCCAATCACGCCGGCAAGAGCATTTGGGCCGACGACAAGTGGGCCTACATCCATCTGAACGATTCGTTCCTGGGCGTCTCCTTCGAGACGCAGTCGCGCCCGGGCGACGAGGCGGCGATCATCAGCCAAGCCCAGATCGATTCGGGCCGCATGCTGACGCGCATGCTGCGCGCCCGCTACGACATCGCCGCGGTGAACTGCGCCACGCACGCCCAGGTTTCCGTTAACCCAAGTGTCTTCCTGATCGGCTACCATACCGATTGGGCGGGCAACTTCCCGTTCGAGGACCTCGGTCTTCCGGACAACTACGAGCAGCCCCTACCGAGCATTCATTTGTTCGGCTTTAACTACGACGGCACCTTTTTCGCCGCCACCGGCGCACGGATGTGGAAAGGCGTGGTCACCGCGGAAGATATGCTCCGCGAAGAGGCACGCAAGCGCAGTCTCTCCGTCGCTCAATTGAAAACCAATCTGAAAAACGACTACCGCCGTCTGAGCGCCTTGCTCCCGAGCAATTCCCAGACCGACGATTCGAAGTTCCATTCTCCGGAGGTGAACAATCCATGAAGAATTCCAACAGCGCCAACACGCCCGCCATTGGGCTCGATGTCGGCACCAGCCGCATCGTCGCTTCGGCGAAGCACGGCGACGACTTTCAATTCAAGAGCCAGTTGAACGCCTTCGTTGAAGTGCCTTGGTCGAAGATGACCGAGGCGAGCTTGAAGCGCGAGAGCGTGCCGTTTGTCGTCCACGGCGACGGTGGCGACAAGGCGATTATCGTGCCGGGCAACGAGAGCTCGCGGTTCGCGGACCTGCTGCAAGTCGAGACGCGGCGCCCGATGAATCGCGGCGTCTTGAACCCGGCCGAGCCTGAGAACGCCGTCATGCTCAAGCAGCTTGTCGAGAACCTGATTTCCGACGACCGCCGTTCGAAACTTCCGATCTTTTACAGCGTTCCCGCCGCGCCGCTCGGCGCCGAGGAGAACCTCACCTATCACGACGCGACGATCAACCAGATCATCCGCGAGTTGGATTGCGAGCCGACGCCGATCAATGAGGGTCTGGCCGTGGTGTTCAGCGAACTGGAAGACACGAACTACTCCGGCATCGGCATCAGCTTCGGTGGCGGCTTGGTGAATGTCTGCTTGAGCTACTTGGCGGTGCCCGTCGTTAGCTTTAGCGTGGCGAAGGCCGGCGACTACATCGACAGCTCGGCGGCGACCATCACCGGCGAACTCGCCACGCGCATCCGCTTGGCCAAGGAAGAGAGCTTCTACATCAACGGCCACTTCTCCGACAAGCTGCATCAGGTCTTGAACGTCTACTACGACGAGATGATCCGCAGCGTGGTGAATGGCTTGAAGGAAGCGTTCTCGAACGCCCGGAGCATGCCGAAGATCGGCCGTCCGATCCCGATGGTGCTCTCCGGCGGCAGCGCGATGCCGAAGGGCTTCCGCGACCGATTTGAGAAGCTCCTGAAAGAGAGCGAGTTCCCGATCGCGCTGAGCGAGATCCGAATGGCGAATAACCCGCTGAACTCGACGGCGAAGGGCGCGCTGGTGGCGGCTCTCGCCGAACTCTAAGATTCGCGAGTCAGCAAATAGAATACGGGACAGGCTTTAAGCCTGTCCCATTCGCATTTCAGCCCGCACACGAATCCCTGGGTCTTCATCCAAGGCCAAAATTGCGAGGACGCTTTCGGGCAACTTGGGGTTTATGAATAGCGAACACCGCACATCGAACGAAGGATCCCGAGCAAGTTTTTCGAAGAGATCAAGACTAAGCTTTCGCTTCGTGGCCACAATGCTGCGAACTCGCGCATCAGGGTCGTCCGCCAGTTCGGCGAGAACCGCCAATGGTACAAACTTGTTACTTGCCACCCATTCTCTGTACTCGGGAAATCGCGCAACTTCATCCCGATACACCTCAGTTGGCGCTTCCTCACGCGTAGTCCGCGACCGCTCTGAAGGATCTTCGCTGCATTGCAATCGGACAAATTCTTCTGCGCTTTCGATCACTCTTCAAGCCTAGCGCTGCTACACTGCCCTCCATGCGTCCGCTCGGTTTGATCCTCGTCGCTTTGACTCTCATCGCCCAACCGAAGTCCATCAAGCCCGAGGCCGTCCACCAAATCTTCTCCGGCTTCAACAACCAGACGCCGGGGTGTGCGGTGGGGGTGGCTCAGGCTGGGAAGGTGGTGTTTCGGGCTGGGTACGGCATGGCCGATCTCGAACGGCGCGTGCCGATAACCGCTGAGACGGTTTTTGAGAGCGGATCGGTGGCGAAGCAGTTCACCGCCGCTTCCTTGATGCTGCTGGCGCAGGATGGGAAGATCTCGCTGGACGATCCGGTGTCGAAGTTGTTGACGGAGTTGAAGGGTTACTCGACGCCGTTTACGATTCGCCATGTGATCCATCACACTAGCGGCTTGCGGGAGTGGCGGCCATTGGCCTACTTCAATGGTGAAGCCGAGGGCACTCGGGTGATTCGTAATGAAGACATCTTGCGTTATGCCGCGCTTCAGCGGAACTTGAACTTCGATCCGGGTTCCGCTTATTCCTATAGCAACACCGGCTACAACATGATCGCCATCTTGATCGAGCGGGCGCTCGGCGGCGGGCAGAGCTTTCCCGCTTACACGCAGGCGCGAATCTTTGGCCCTTTGGGCATGACGCATACGCAGTGGCGCGACGATTTCCGGCGGGTGATTCCTGGCAGAGCGCTCGCTTATGGCAAGCGCGATGGCGTGTACGTGAGCCAGACGCCGATCGAGAACATCATTGGCGCTGGTGGCCTGCTGACTACGGTTGACGACCTGCTGCTGTGGAACGAGAACTTTACTCATGCGAAAGTCGGCGGCGCCGAGTTTGTTAAGGCGCAGCAGACTCCGACCACGCTGAGCGGTGGACGGCAGATCGCTTACGCGGCGGGCTTGCAGGTGACGGAGCAGATGGGTACACGGGAAGTCGGTCACAGCGGGGCAACTGGAGGCTATCGAACTTGGCTCGCGCGCTATCCGGAGAAGCAACTCTCCGTCGCCGTTATGTGCAATGCGGCCGAGGCCGTGCCGACGGCGTTGGGCCGGGAGACGGCGCGGCTTTGGATGGGTGCCTCGTCCGCTCCGAAGAACGCTCCCGCCGAGGTGTCGAGTTTGGTGGGTCTGTACCGCAACGTCCGCAACAACACGACGCTCGAGGTGAAGAGCGCTGGATTGACGCGCGATGGGTCGGGCACGCTTCGATTAAACGGCGCGCAGTTGGCGCCGGTCGATGCTCCGGTGAAAGGGTTCCGGTTGACGGACGCCAACGACGTTTCGCTCTTCGAGCGCGTGGAAGCGGCGCGACCCAGCGCGGAGCAGTTGAAGGATTACGTTGGCGTGTACCGTAGCGCCGAGGCCACTGAGGCGATGCACGTCAAGTTGTCGCCTACTGGCGCGCTTCGCATCGAAGTGGGGCGACTAGAGCCGTTGGAGATGACGCCTACATTCGCGGACGCATTCTCGACGGCGAATGGCGCCGTTCGCTTTCATCGCGACTCGCAGGGCCGGGTGAGCGGTTTGAGCGCGGGTGATGGGCGCGTGTGGGATTTCCGCTTTACGCGGCAGTGAATCTAGAAAGTGACATCAACGGAGCGGCCGGTCTCGTTGACTTTGAGCCGGAACGCCGTTGGTTGGAATGCGCCGCTGGGATAGAACAAGAAGTGCGTCTCGACGCTGGCGCCGGCGGCGAGGTCGCCCGCCCATGTTCTACTCGTGGCGCGGTCGATGAGTTCGGGGTAGGCCTTTAGAGGTCCGCTGGCGCCGATCAGCTCGGCGGTGAAGTACTGCCAGCCCCAGCGCACGGGCAGCATCATCTTGTTGGTGGCCTGCACAGTGACGACTAGCACGGGCTTTGAGGCGTCGGTGACGTACGGCCCGACTTGGGCGGGGCGGTTTACGTTGCTGACGGCCATGTCGATGCCATCCATCTCGAAGCGCGTGCCCGCTCGGACCGTGGCGCTGGGGTTGAGGCTGAGTCCATCGACGGTGGCGAAGACGCCGCTGAGCTTGCCGATCGACGGGCGCAGGTCGTACCACGGGATGATTGTGGCGCGTTCGGTGGTGATGCCGAAGCGGAAGTCCTTGAAGTCGGCGGGGATGCGCCAAACGCCGACGAAGCTTCCGGCTTCACCGGGCTTCAGAGACTTTTCGAGGTTCTTCAAGGTGTCCGGGTCGAAGTGGCGGACGAACTGGAATTTGCCGGTTCCCGTGTAGCGCTCGGTGAGCCGGAAGCCGATGGCGGAGGAGCCGCTGATGCTGACCGTCATCGCCTTGCTCAAGTTTCGAAGTTGTCCCCGCATAACCAGCAGTTTCTCGTTCGCGCCGGCCACGATGTTCTCCGCGGCGTTCGGGAAGGTATAGGCCAGAGTTGCGGAATCGAGTGTCAGCTCTTTCAAGAGCCGGTAGTCCATCTCTTCGTTGGTGCCGATGACGCGGGCGATGGCGCCGACTCTGGTGGGCTTGCCGAGTTCGGCGGTGGCTTTGAAGGGGGTCTGCGCGGTGGCGACCGCAAAAGCTGCGAGAGCTAGGATCCAGCGCTCCATAGCGTTGAAGACTATCAAGCTTCTTGCGTGATGTGGTGGCCGCTGCGGGAGGGGTCGAAGACTAGGTCGCCGTTGCGGGTGACTTTGCCCCAGCGGGCTCCGAGGCGGACTTCGGCGGAGCCGTTTTCGAAGGGAAGAGCTTCCTGGTATTTCGGGGTGATGACGAAGGCGCCGTTGGTGTCGATGTAGCCCCAGCGGCCGTACCACTTCACGGCGGCTAGGCCTTCGGCGAAGTCTTGGCAGTCTTCGTAGAGCGGGTTGACGCGCCAGTGGCCGTCCTTGTCGACGAAGCCCCACTTTTGCACGCTTTGTACCGCGGCTAGGCCGCGTACGAAGGGGCGGGCGGCGGAGAATTCCGGATGAATCGCCGTGCGGCCGTTTTCATCGATGTAGCCCCAAGCGTCGCCGAAGTCCATGGGGATGAGGCGGACTTCCTGGGACACTTCGCCTCGGGTACGGATGATTTCGTAGGCTTCGACGATTTCCTTCAGCTTCTCTTCGGCCTTCTTGCGGAGGCGTTCGGGTTCGTGCTGGTAGCGGTCCGGATGCCAGATTTTGACGAGATCGTAATAGGCCGCGCGCAATTCTTCGGCGGTCGCTAGGGGGGCGACGTCGAGTACTGCATAGGCTTTGGAGAGGGCTTCGGCCAATTTGGGGGATTGCACGTCCAAATCGGACTATCGGCCTGGACGAGGCGTTGCTTGAGGCGGTCGATGGTAATTTTTGGGCGCGAATGGTGGCGGTGACGTTGGATGGGCGGAGGTGGGGCGATGGAGTCGGCGTTGCGGGGCGTGTTGCGGCGACCGGTGGCCGGTTAGAAGACGCGTTGCTTGAGGCGGTCGATGCTGAATTTTGCGGTGTCGGCGACGGCCATGACGGTCATGACGCCGGCTTGGACGGGGTCGGAGACGACGAGGTCGGCGGCTTCGGGGACGCTGCCGGCCATGTTGAGGCTGACGACCAATAGACCTTGGGCGCGGACTTCGCGGACGGCGATTTCGATTTCGCCGCCCATCAGGGAACCGGCGAGGACGAGGGCTCTCGCGCGGGGCAGGCGGGCGACGGCGCGGACGGCGTCGGCGAGTTGCTGTTCGCCCACGAGCGGGATGGTGTCGACGGAGATGTGTTCGCCGCGGAGGTTGTGGCGGTCGGCCTCGGAGATGGCGCCGATGGCGACTTGGGCGACTTGGGCACCGCCGCCCATGATGATGATGCGCTTGCCGTAGATCTTCTCCATGCTGCGGACCATCTCGACGCTGCTGACGACGGGCAGGGCGGCGAGGTCGCGCAGGAGCGCTTCGTGGTCTTCGGCGTCGATTTCGATCTCGAAAAAGGTGCGCTCCTCGGCTTCGCTGCGGCCGCCGAGTATGGCGACGGAGGTGATGTTGCCGTCGTGCGCGGCGATGACGCCGGTGAGTTGGTGGAGGACGCCGGGTCCGGGGTGGACGTGGGCGACGAGGGCGGCTTTGGCGCTGCTCATTGGCTGATCTCGTACTTCGTTAGGATTTCGGGCCAGACGCCTCGGGCCTTCAGGATGTGCTCGCAGACTTCGCGCACCGCGCCTTCGCCGCCCTTGGCTTCCGTCACGACATGGGCGCTGCGCTTGACTTCTTCGCGGGCATTCGCCGTGGCGAAGCCTAGGGCGGTGCGGCGGAAGAGAACGACATCAGTGAAGTCGTCACCGATGAAGGCGGTCTCTTCGGCGCTGACGCCTGCGTGCTTCAAGATCTCTTCGAGGATGGGGATCTTCTCGATGTGGCCTTGGTAGACATACTTCATCTTGGCTTGGCGGGCGCGTTCCTCGGTGGCCGGGGAGACGCGGCCGGAGATCACGCCGGTGGCGATGCCATACCAGTTGAGCCACTGCAGGGCGATGCCGTCTTGGGAGTCGAAGGCTTTGGTCTCGAGGATTTTGCCGTCGGGGAAGGGGATGTTGTAGAGACGGCCGTCGGTCAAGACTCCGTCCACGTCCATTAAGAGCAGCCGGATCTTGGCGGCCTTGGCCGCGAGTTCCGGCGCTAAAGTTTGCGCCATGCCGCTTATTTTCGCATCGACTCCGCGTTGAGGGTTAGTTCGGTTTCGCGCTTTGGGCCTGTTGGACTGTTTTGCGGGAGAGGGGCGGCGAATCGGTTGGGGGACAGACTGAAGTCGGACCCAGCCGCAAACGCTCCCCTCCGTCAGCGAAATTGCTCCCGCCGCTCCAAATTCGCCTCAATATCCCTCCGCTCCCGCCACACCGGATGAAGCTTTTTGTCGACCATCAGCGGAAGCTGATCGTCGATATGCTTCGACCCCAGCTGCGAAGCATTGCCGTAGCCAAGCAAACACTGCGCCCGCTGCTCCTTCCCAAACTCAATCGCGCAAACAAAAGTCTCCCCATGCGAAGGATAAAACCGGTTCCCCTGCCGCTTCCCAAATGTCATCGTGCGAAACAAACCCAAGCGCCCCGCCCCGCCATTCCCAGGTAGATCCTTAGCCCCCCGCGAAAACCGAAACACCTCGCCGTAAGGCACATCGAGTCCTCCGTATAACTGCTGGCAATTCGCCGCCGCCTGCTCGAGCGCCCCCAACGCCGCCTTCGGATCCGCGATCCCCTCCGCCGAACGCAACGGATCTTGAGGATTGTAAGGAACCCGAAACCGGTTCCCAATAAAATCCCCAGTGCCGAAGTAACGGTCCGCGAACATCTGAAACAACACCGCCCCACGGCTACTGGTCTCCAAATGCCGGTCCCAAGCCGCCAGCACCCCCAGCGCCCGCTGCGCCAGATCGCTCCCCGCCTGCTTCTCCAAGCCCAACAAATCCGGCAACACCGCATCCGCCAATTCCACGCGCGTATTGTGCTTGTACGCCAACAGCTCCTCGTAAGTGATGCTCTTGTCCTCGCTAATCATTCGCAAGCTTCGCTTGGTCCGGAATGTCACGGCCTTATCCACCGGCGGCGCAATCCAAGCCGGATACTTCGCCGGACTCAACTGCGGCAACGTCGTCAACCAAGGCGGCTCATTCGCGTTCTGATTAAACCCCGACTTCGGATCCAAGGACTGCGGCAGCTCCTCCAACCTCAAATAGTCCTCCCACATCGTCTCCGAAGTATCGCCCGGCACCGGCCTCGACCAAAACGCCCAATCGCCCTTCTTCCGTCGCGGAATCGTGCCATTCATCACCAGATAAATATGCCCCTGATCGTCCGCGTAATTCGCATTCCACATTGGCACGCTCTGCAGCCGCAGCGCATCCTGAAACTCCCGCAAATTCCGCGCCCCACCCATGCGAAACCACTGCTCCAGCATCCTTGGCCGGTCGATTCCCGCCACCCGCATCGCGATATCTTCCTGCACCACCGGACCGTGAACGCTTTCGCGAACGGTGAATCGTTCCTCGCGCATCGATCCATCGGCTTGCTTCACCCGGAACGCCGCCTCCCTCGTCACGTAGTCCTTCAACTGCCCATCGAACTCATACTGCCGTCCTCGCGCCTTGAGCCGATAGAAGTCCACCGTATCGATCGTGTTCACCGTCCGCCCCCATCCCGTTTTGCGGTTGAACCCAATCACCGGTGTCGGAAATCCAATCTGCGGCGCGCCATAAAGGTCGTAGCCCGGCGCCACCAGATGCACTTCCATATAGGTGTAGAAGTCCTCCCAAGCCAAGTGCGGGTTGATGATCAACATCGCCTTCTTCGACACCGACCGCGACGGCCCCACCGTCCAAGTATTCGACCCCGCCTCCACAAACCGCTCGTTCTCCAAAGCCGCCCGCCGCGCCGGCCCCGCCGTTTCCGTCCGCAGCCGGTTCATCGAACCCATGTACATGTAATGCACCGCCCGCAACGGATGCCCAACGACGTCCACGCCGGACACCGGCAGCACTACCCGGTACGCTGCACTCACGTGCTCCGGATGCATCTTCGCGAAGTCGTTGATCCCCCGCGCGAAAGCGTCGAGATTCTTGCGGAACTCCGGCGTCTGCGCCTCATACCAAAGCTTCGCCCGCGCGGGCACTCCGTTCACATGCAACCACCGGTCCAGCGGCGCCTTCTCCGCGCCCCAATACTCCGCCGCCCGCCCGCGCGACTCTCCATAAAGCCGCAACAGCAAGTCCGCGTGATTCTGCATCTGCGCCCACCCATGCGCGTAGAACATCTCCTCGACGTTCGGCGCGAAGATATGCGGCACGCCATATTTGTCCCAAAGAATCTCCGCCTTCGGCGCGGCCCACAGGGAAGCGCAAATCGTCAATCCAGCCAGCGTAGCTCTGAGCATGATTCGCTAGTGTAAACGACGCCCCGCCGTCTCCAGCGTGTCCCCTCAAGAACCCGCTGAATCTCGCTCGGCCGCAAGCGCCGCCGGGAGCGGTACCCAACCCTACCTAATACTTCGCGAAGATCTTACTCAACGCCTTCACGGCCTTATCCACGTGCTTTTCCTTCATGATGTAAGCGGGCAAGAATCGCAGCACCGTATCGTGCGTGCAGTTAAACAACAAGCCCTCCTCAAAGCCGTCAAGAACCATCTTCTTGCCCTCGATGTCCAACTCCGCGCCCACCATCAGCCCCGCCCCGCGCACTTCCTTGATGAACCCGATCTTCTTCTGCAAACCGCGCAGCTCCTCGCGGAAATAATCGCCTGTCTTATTCATGTGCGGCAGCAACCCGTCGAGAATCTCGAAGAACTCCAGCGCCACCCGGCAAACCAGCGGCCCACCGCCAAACGTCGTCCCGTGCATGCCCGGCGCGATCGCCGCCGCCGCGCGGTTATTCATCAACAACCCGCCCATCGGCAACCCGCAAGAGATCGGTTTCGCGAAGCTAACCACATCCGGCAGCACCGGATCCTGGAAGAGCTGATAGGAGAAGTACACTCCCGGCCTTCCCACGCCGCACTGAATCGAATCGTGAATCAGGATCGCGTTGAACTTATCCGCCAGCGCCCGCGCCTTCCGCAAGAAACTCTCGCTAATCGGCAGAATCCCGCCCTCGCCCTGAATGCCTTCCAAAATGATGCCGCACGTATTTTCGCCCACCGCCGCTTCCAGCGCCGCCTCGTCGTTCCGGTCGATGAAACGCGCGCCCGGCAGCATCGGCTCAAAAGGCTCGCGGTACTTCGGTTGTCCCGTCACGCTCAAAGCCCCAAACGTGCGGCCATGAAAACTGTTTTCGAGCGACACCACTTCAAACTTCGCCGGGCTGATTTTCCGCCCATGCCCACGGGCGATCTTAAGCGCCCCCTCGTTCGCCTCCGTCCCGGAGTTACAGAAGAACGCGCGGTCCATGCCGCTAATCTCCACCAGCTTCTTCGCCAGCTTCCCTTGATACTCGTGGTAGTACAAATTCGAAGTGTGGAGCAGTTTGGCCGCCTGATCGCGGATCACCTTCGTGATGCGCGGATGATTGTGCCCCAGCGAGTTCACCCCGATCCCGCTCAGCAAGTCGAGATACTTCTTACCGCCGTGATCGTAAAGATACATGCCTTTCCCGCGATCCAGCGCCATCGGGTAACGGCCGTAATTCTGAAGAAGGTACTTTTGCTCCAGCTCTTGGATTTGGGCCAGCGCGGACGAGGCTTGCCCCTTGGAATTGCTCATTAGCTCCAATGTAGCGAACGCAGCTTCGCCAACGGCAATTCCGCAATTCGCGTTCCCGTAACGGGCATCACCCGAAACTCGCCCAATAACGCCGCGATCTCCTTCGGCAAGCGGTCCCGAGTCAAATCAACCCCAGCGGCGAACGGTGAAAACGCCGGCAACAGCACCGCCCTCTCCCCCACGCAGAAAGCCCCCGTCCGCCGCACCGCCCCCGCCGCGTCGCGCAGTCCCACCGCCGGGTGATAGTGCCCAATCAAATAGCGCTCCGCCTCCGGCAACTCCAAATGCAAGCGGTCCCCATGCAACGCGAGCAACCCCTCATGCCGCCACTGCCGCTCCACCGGAATCCCCAACTGTCCAAAGTCCCGTTGAAACGCACGGTCGTGATTTCCCTCCACCACCCGCAACGCGCACCGCTCGAGTAACCCTCGTAACGCCTCCTCGACAAACTGCCGCTCCTGCGGCGCGGGTTTAGGCGCGTGCACGGTGTCCCCTAAAAACAACAATTCCCGAGGCCCAAACTCCACAATCGCCGCCTCCAGCCGCGACACGATTCCGCCATCCGTCGTTGGACCCAGCTGCCCCCGCCGCCGCTGCGCCCAACCATAACCCAGGTGCGCGTCCGCCACGACCAGCGTCCGAGTCGCCTCCACCCACAACGCTCCCGAACAATGCGCCACCAAACCCGGGCCCACTTCGATCCGCGTCATACAACCGCACCCCACTCTTCATAAAGCGAAGCCACCAACTCATCCAGCGCCGCATCGGCATCCTGCTTCTGCAACGCCTCGCGATTGAACGCCGAAAACAATGGAATCGCAATCGGGCTCGGCCGCGGCAAGTCAAACACCTCCCACTCGCTCCCATACAAATGCGCCGCCTGCTCCAACGCCGCCGGCCGGTCCAAATCGTCTTCCAAGATCTCCCGCACCGCCTCGCGCAACAGCGGATGTTCCGGCTCATACTTGCGAAACGTCTCAAACAACAAACGCCCATTCCAAGACGCGTTACGCTTCGCCCCCGCGTTCGCGCCCGCATTTCGCCGCGGCAACAACTGCCCCGTCTCACAAATCGGCCGGAACTTCGCCCCCAACAAATCTGTCTTCTCCAGCGACGCCCGCAAATCCTCCGCGAACTCATCCGGCCGCAAGCACTCGCGCACTTCCACCAACGACGGCGCCCGCCGCGCGCTAAAGCTCAACAAGAACGCATGATCGTCGAAGTTCCCCATTATCGACCCATACCGCTCCCCCAAACGGTGACTCACCGTCCAAATCAAGCTCCGGTTGACACCGCGCCCCGCCACCGAGTGAAACAGATACAACATCGTGCGCTCGTTCAAGATCCTTTCCACCTGCACCGGCCGGTCGATCGGCAGCGGTGCCGCGCGATGTTGCCGTTCGACATAGGTCGCGGCCCGCAATGCATTCTCCGGATCCACATCCCAATCCCCCTGCAACACCGCGACACACTCCGCAACGCCCCCCTTCGCGAAAGCCGCGCGCAACGCCCGCCGCAAGCGCAACTCCTCCTGCGCCAGCCGCGCCGTCAAGCTCATCTTCCCGCCCATCCACCGCGGCGTCTGCACGCGCTCCCCACTCGCCGGCGCCACCACGGCCGTCGACCCATGCCGCCGCACGACGGCCACACTCTTCCCCGCGAGGATAAACGCCTCACCCTCCTTCAACCCTGCCAAGAACCCTTCCTCTACATCGCCCAAACGAAAACCCTTCTTCGTCACCACCCGCACGGCGTAGTCGTCGGAGATCGTTCCAATGTTCTGGTAATACGCACGCGCCACCCGCCGCGAGGCCACGCGCATCCGCCCGTCCTTCACGATAATCTTGCCGTACTCCGTATCCCCACCCAACACCTTCCCGCCACCAGTCAAATACTGCACGACGGAATGAAAATCCTTCTCGCTCAACTTCAAGTACGGCCCCGCCCGCCGGATCAACTCCAGCGTCTCATCCAACCTCCACTCGCGCTCCACCGCCATCCCCAAAATCACCTGCGCCAAAACGTCGAGCGGCGCCTTCGGCGTCCGCAGATAATCCAGTCTCCCCGCCCGCACCGCCGCGCGAATCGCGATGCACTCCAGCAAATCCGGCAGACTCAACGGCAGCAACGCCCCGCTCGCGACGCCACCCACGCGATGTCCCCCGCGCCCCAACCTCTGCAACGCCCTACTCACCCCGCGCGGCGCGCCCACCAGCAACACCTGATCCACGCCCCGGAAGTCCACGCCCATCTCGAGCGACGAACTGCACACCACCGCCCGCAAACTCCCCTCCGCCAACTGATCCTCCACCTCCAATCGCTTCTCGCGATTGAGCGACGCATGGTGCACCTCGATCCGTTCATCGAGTTCGGGCAACAATACCTTCAACGCCAACCCCATCTTCTCCGTCGCGCTCCGCGTCTGCGTGAAGACCAACGAACACCGCGCCTCTTCCACCATCCGCGCCGCCACATGCGCCACGCGGTACGGATTGAAGCCCGCCGCCGGCAGATACGTCTCATGTGGCACGGGCGCGATGTCCAAGCGATGCACCTTCTCGGTCTTGGCCGCCGCCACCGCGCAAGCCCGCGCCCCCACCAGCAACTGCGCCACCTCTTCCACCGGCGCCGCCGTCGCGCTCAACCCAATCCGCTGCATCGGTTTCCCCCCACGCGCCTCAAGCCGTTCCAAACACAGCGCCAGCAAGCTCCCCCGCTTCGATTCGCAAAAGCTGTGGATTTCATCCACGATCGCCGCCAGCGGCGCGAAGCCATCCTTCCAGGGCGCTTGGCTCAACAGACTCGACAAGCTCTCTGGCGTAGTCAACAGCAAATGCGGCCGCCGCCGCGCCATCTTCCCGCGATCCTCGTTGCTTGTATCCCCCGTGCGAATCGTCATCCGCAGCCGCCGCGCCTCGGGCAACGAAGCGTTCACCGCCTCCAGCGGCCCCGTCAGATTCCGCTCCATATCGCGGTTCAAGCTTCGCAAAGGCGAAACGTAAACCACATAAACCGCGTTCTCCAAACTCTTCTTCGCCGCTAGCTTCCCCAAAGCCGACAAACAACTCAAGAACGCCGCCAGGGTCTTCCCGCTACCCGTCGGCGCCAGGATCAACGTGTTCTCCCCGGCCAGCGTATGCGGCAGCGCCTGCCGCTGAATCTCACTCAACCCCGCGAACTTCCCCGCGAACCACGCGGCCAGCGGCGGATAAAGCTTATTGCGCAAGCGTGCTTGCATAAAGCTCCTTCACCCGCTCAAGCGTATCGATCTCCTCAACCTTCTTATCCGTGCGCCAACGCAAGATCCTCGGGAAACGCAGCGCATACCCGCTCCTATGCCGTGGCGATTTCTGAATCCCGTCGAAGGCCACCTCCAACACCACCTCCGGCCGCACCACCGTCACCCGTCCGTACTTGCCCGTCGCGATCGCTTTGAAATGCCGCGTCAACTGCCGGATCTCTTCATCCGTCAACCCCGAGTAAGCCTTGCCGATATTCAAGAAGCGCTCGCCATCCTGAATCGCGAACGTGTAATCGCTTAACATCGTCGCCCGCCGCCCCGAGCCTTGCTCCGCCGCCGTCACCACGACATCCAGCGTCGCGAACGCTCGCTTCACCTTCAACCAGTTCCCACTCCGCTTGCCGGATTCGTAAACGCTCCCCGCCCGCTTCAACATCAGCCCTTCATTCCCCCGCGCCCGCGCCGCCACGAAGCGCGACTCAATCTCATCGAGTTTCTCCACGGGCGAAACGCGCAGCGGCAACGCCTCTAGCTCTCTCCGCCTCTCCTCCCAAGGCAAATCCGTCAACAACCGCCCATCGCGATACAGCAGGTCGTAGCCCAAGAAGATCACCGGAATCTCCGCGAGCAACTCCGCGCTCACCTTCTTCCGCGCCAGCCTCTGCTGCAGCATCGTGAAGTTCATCGCGCGCTCCTCGCGCCAAGCCAGAATCTCCCCATCCGCCATGCCACTCCCAGGCAAGTGCAGCAACGCCTGCACCACCTCGGGGAACGATTGCGTTGCCTCCTCCATGCCGCGCGTGAAAATCCGCACCTTCCCGTGATCCCAATGCACCTGGCTCCGAATCCCGTCGTACTTATCCTCAACGTAGAAATCGCCGGGGTCCGGCAACTCTTTCGCTTCATCCAAAGGCTTGGCCAACATGAACTCCACCGGCTGAAAAAGCTTCACCTCGTTCGCCCGGCTCTTGCCCGCCAGTTCCAACGCCTCCGCCACCAGCTTCGCCTGCAAGCCGATCCGGAAGTTCCCGGTAATCGACTTGATGAAGTACTTAATCGCCCCGGGCTTCATCCGCAACCAAGCGTCGCGCAAGATCTTCGCCTTCTCGCTCCCCTTCTTCGCCGCCGCGAGGCGCAAATACAACGCCTCCGCATCGGCCAACGTCGTCGCCTCATTACGAGTCCGCCCCGTCAGCAACAAACTAATCGTCTCCCCGGAATCCCCCACCTCGCGATGGCAGAGCCGGATCAAATCGCGATCCCATCCACTCGCCATTTCCGCCGCCTCCCGCAAGGTCGAGTAGCCCACGCTCAACCCATCCTTGCCAGCGGTCAAGATATTCAACGCCCGGTCAAGATCCGCCTCGTCCAACTCGCGAAACCACGCCGCCAGCCGTTCGGTCTTCCGCTTCCGGCTGCTCGTCGATGCCACCGCCTCCAAAGTTTCGGCCAAGCGGTCCATCAAGCAATCCCCTCCGCGCTTACCCTCGCCGCAACGACACGCAACACCACTTCGCCCCGCGCCGCCCTTTCAAGCCGCGCCGCAAGTTCCCGCCGTGCACGTAACTCCAACGCTACAGCGAAGAGGCCCATCACGCGCTCTCCTCCTCACTCACCCGCGCCGCCGCTTCGCGCGGCGCTTGCGCATGAATCCCCCGGTCCCGCAAAATCTTCGCGAAAGCATCCGTGTACCCATGCACTACATCCACCCGCCGCGCCCCACTCCCCTGCACCAGTTCCAACAACTCATCAAACCCCGCATGATCGCTATAAGGAATCAACATCTCCGCGTTCGCCCGCAGCCGCGCATTATCCATCGACGCCCACCCCGACACATACGCCCGCCGCAACGCCACGCCCCTCGCCTCCAACGTCCGCGACAAACCCGGAACCAACACCAACGCCTTCCCCTTTACCTCGCCCGCCTTGTACTCCTGCCACCCATCGAATCGATACCCATGCCGCTCATAGACTGGAATGTACTTCGCAATCGCCCCATGCACCGCCGTCGGAATCCCCGCCTCCAGCAACGCATGCACGATCTCCTGCCCCCGCCCCAACGCATAACCGGTAAACACCGGCGTCGCGCCGTCTTCCAAACACTCGCGCGCGAACGCCACGATCTTCTCACGCGCCTCTTCGCGCGACAAGAAACGAAACACTGGCAATCCAAAGGTGCTCTCGACGATCAGGTGATCCGCCCGCACCACCTCAGTCCGCTCGCCCAACATCGGCGCCTGCAACTTCAAGTCCCCCGTGTAGAGCAGACTCTCGCCGCCGTACTCCACCAGCAACTGCGCCGCCCCCAAAATATGCCCCGCCGGGAACGCCGTCAGCCTCGCGCCCCCGAATTCCCAACTCTCCCCGAACGCCACTGGACACAAACTTTGCGGCGTCTCCGCCTGCTCCGGCCACCGCATCCGGTAGATTTCGAGAGTCGTAAAGGTACCAAAAAGCACCGAAGAGTAGAACCGCGCATGATCCGCGTGCGCATGCGAAACCCAAGCGTTGGGCTTCGAAACCTGCGGATCCAGCCACAAGTCGATTGCTTCCAAATAGATACCGTCGGAATGGAACCGTACCTGCATATGGGCGAAGAGACGTCGAATCTATAGGATGCCTGAAATTGATCCAGCGAGAGAGAATAAACGCGCATCGAATACAGTAGAGATTGCCATGAGTGCGCCCTTTCCCGCCTGGATGAAGTTGACACTCGCCGCCGCCGGCTTCTACAACCTGCTGTGGGGCGCATTTGCCATCGCGTTCCCGAATAAGCTTTTCGAATGGACCGGCATGGCCGCGCCCAACTACCCCGAGCTTTGGCAGTGCATCGGCATGATCGTCGGCGTCTACGGCGTCGGCTACTGGATCGCCTCGGGCGACCCCATCCGCCACTGGCCCATCACCCTTGTCGGCTTCATGGGCAAGGTCCTCGGTCCGCTCGGCTTCGCGAAAGCCCTCTACGAAAGCCGCTTCTCGCCGAAGTTCATCTGGGTCATCCTCGCCAACGACCTCGTCTGGCTGATTCCCTTCGGCCTCATTTTGTTGCACGTCCACCGGGAAAACAACGAATCGAAACGGATCTCCTCGCCGGATGTGCAGAACTGGGCCCTTCGCGCGAAAACGCAGTATGGTCTTTCGATCCTCGAACACTCCCGCATCCGCCCGGTCCTTTTGGTCTTCCTCCGCCACGTCGGCTGCACCTTCTGCCGCGAGGCCTTGAGCGATCTAGCCGTCAAACGTAAGGCGATCGAAGAAACAGGAACCCAAATAGTTCTCGTCCACATGGGTAGAGAGGAGGCCGCGGAGCAGATTTTGAGCAAGTACGAATTACTGGACATCCCCCGTGTAGCCGACCCCAAGCTTTCGCTTTATGAAGCCTTCGGCCTCGAACGCGGCACCATGGCGCAACTCCTCGGCCCGAAGGTCTGGCTCCGTGGCTTTAAAGCGGGCTTCCTCGGCAAACACGGCATCGGTGGCGCCGAAGGCGATGTCGCGCAAATGCCTGGCATCTTCCTGCTCTTCCACGGTGAAACCCTGAAATCCTACCGCCACCAAAGCGCGGCGGACCGCCCCGACTATCTTGAGATGGTCAGCGAGTTGGCCGAAATGCCCAAAGGCTAAGATCCCTCATGCCAGGAACCATTCCATTCTTCGTCGTTGGTGGCATTCCCATCCGCCTCCACTTCAGCTTCTTGCTGCTAGTGGGCTTCCTCGCGTTCACGTCCTTCTGGGGCAAGGACGCGATGATGGAGTCCGCCGTCGTCCTTGTCCTCTTCGGCTGCGTCATACTTCACGAACTCGGCCACGCCTTCGTCGCCCGTCAGTATGGGGTGCGCACGGTCGAGATCGTCATGTTTCTAATTGGCGGAGTAGCGCGTCTGGAACGCTCTCTCAAGCCCCGCGAAGAACTCTGGGTTGCCCTCGCCGGCCCAGCGGTCAACGTCTTCATCGCCGCGTCGCTCTACGGCTACCTCACCATGACCGGCCCAAACTCTTTCGTCTCCGAAGTCCTTACCGCCAATCTTTTCCTTGCCGTCTTCAACATGATCCCCGCTTTTCCCATGGACGGCGGTCGCGTCCTGCGCAGTTTGCTCAGCTTCGGCTTCGATGACTTAAAGGCCACCCAAATCGCCTCGGTCGTCGGCCGTGTCCTCGCCGTCGTCATGGGCATATGGGGCCTTTGGAACGGGCAATTCATCCTCGCCCTCATCGCCTTCTTCATCTTCAACGGCGCCCAGCAGGAATACTTCGCCCAGAAGAGCAACAGCCTCATGAAAGGCGCCCGCGTGCGCGAGGCGATGCTCACGAATTTCATCACGCTCCCCCACGGCGCCTCCATCCGTCAAGCCGCCGAGCAACTGCTCGACACTTCGCAGCAGGAGTTCCCAGTCATGCACGGCGATCAGGTCCTCGGTCTCCTCGAGCGCAATGACCTGATCACGGGTCTGGCCCAAGAAGGCCCAGAAACCTATGTCTCCGCCGTAATGGAGCGCGATTTCCTTCGCCTCAAACCCGACGATTGTCTCGAAGAAGTTCTCTCCAATCTCTCCGACAGCGACTACACCGCCCTGGTCATGGACGACGACAAACTGATCGGTATCATTACGAAGGAAAACCTGAACGAGTTCCTCGTCCTCCGCAACCTCGGCCACCGCCGGCCCAAGCCGGACGCGCCTTCCGGGGAGGCGAAGACGCTTGAGCAATGAGCATGCTTCCCCACTTCGCAGTGCACCGGTTCTCATTGTTGGGGCCGGCCTCGCGGGCCTAGCCTGCGCTCTTGAATTAGAACGGCGCCGCGTCCCCTTCCACATCTTTGAAGCCTCCGATGACGTGGGCGGTCGCGTCCGCACCGACCTTGTCGACGGCTTCCAACTCGACCGCGGCTTCCAGGTCTATCTCACCGCATACCCCGAAGGCCAACGCCTCCTCGACTACAAAGCCCTCTCCTTTCAAAACTTTCTTCCCGGCGCCATGGTCCGCTTCGGCGAAAACTTCCATCGCGTCATGGACCCCTGGCGCGAACCCTTCTCCGCCTTGCAATCCTTGCTCAACCCCGTCGGCAGCATCGTCGACAAGTTGCGCGTCGCCCGTCTGCGCGCGTCGTCGCTCGCTGGCACCGTCGAGCAACTCCTCGCCCGCCCGGAAACCACCACCCGCCAAGCCCTCGAAAACTACGGCTTCTCCCAACAAATGATCGAGCGCTTCTTCGAGCCCTTCTTCGGCGGCATCCTCCTGGACCGTGAACTCCGCGTCACCTCCCGCATGCTCGAATTCGTCTTCCGCATGATGGCCGTCGGTGACACCGTCCTGCCCGAGAAAGGCATGGGCGAAATCCCAAAACAACTCGCGGCCAAACTCCCCGCCGGCTCCCTCACCTTCGGGCGTAAGGTCAAGGCCGTCGGACCCACCTGTCTCCAACTGGAGGACGGCGAACTTGTCAAGGGCGGCGCAGTCGTCGTAGCCACCGAAGGTCCCGAGGCCCATCGCCTTGTCCCTGAACTCCCCACGGTCGAGAGCCGCTCGGTCTGCAACCTCTACTTCGCCGCCGAAGCCGCGCCCGTCAAGGACCCCATCATCGTGATGAACGCCAACCGCGGCGGCCTTGTCCACAACTTCTGCGTTCCCAGCGTCATCAGCCCCGCCTATGCCCCCGAAGGCCAACACCTCATCAGCGCCACGGTTCTGGGCAACCCCGAACTCAACGACGAACAACTCCGCCAAGCCGTCCATACCGAGCTTACCGGCTGGTTCGGCGGCCAGACCAACCGTTGGCGCTTCCTCAAGCTCTACCGCATCCGCCACGCCCATCCCGTCCTCGGCGAAAGCAAAGGCATCTCCGAAAAACGAGGCCGCTTAGGCAACGGCGTCTACGTCTGCGGCGACCACCGCTTCCTCCCCTCCGTCCACGCCGCCCTCCTAAACGGCCGCCACGTAGCCGAAGCCGTAGCCGACCGCACCGTGGTCTAAGCCCCAAGCCGCTCATCTGGTGAGCGCCTCTCCGGCCGGTTTTCGCGTTCTATTCCAGCATCCCGTTGACTCGATGACCCACCCCACCGCATCCAATAAAGGGAGCAACCCCACCATGACCCCCAAACATCGAGTAGTAATCATCGGCGGCGGTTTCGGCGGCCTCCACGCCGCTCAGTCCCTCAAAAACGCCCCCGTCGAAATCACCCTCCTCGACCGCCGCAACTACCACCTCTTCCAGCCCCTCCTCTACCAGGTCTCCACCGGCGGCCTCAGCCCCGGCGAAATCGCGCAACCCTTAAGGTCCATCTTCCGCAAGCAAAAAAACGTCCGCGTCCTCATGAGCGAAGTCGAAGGCTTCGACACTAAATCCAAAACCGTCCAAACCGCCAACGGACCTATCCCCTACGACTCCCTCATCCTCGCCGCCGGCGCCCGCACCTCCTACTTCGGCAAGGAAGCCTGGCAAGACACCGCCTCCGGCCTCAAAAACATCGACGACGCCACCCGCCTCCGCGCCAAAATCTTCAACGCCTTCGAACAAGCCGAGAAAACCGATGACCCCGCCCTCCGCCGCGCTTGGCTCACCTTCGTCATCGTCGGTGGCGGCCCTACGGGCGTCGAACTCGCTGGCGCCCTCGGCGAGATCGCCAACGACACCCTCCGCGAAGACTTTCGTTCCATCAAGCCCGAAGAATCCCGCATCCTCATCCTCGACGCCGGCCAACGAATCCTATCTGGCTTCTCCCCCAAACTCAGCCGCGCCGCCGAAGACCAACTCATCGAACTCGGCGTGCGCTGCCGCACCAATGTCCGCGTCGTCGATCTGCGCCCGGACGGCGCGCTCGTCCAAAACAGCGAAGGCCAGGACTTCATACCCTCCCGCACCATCCTCTGGGCCGCCGGCGTCACCACTTCGCCGCTAGCTAATGCCCTCGCCGCAGAATTGCATATTCCCCTCGAAAGAGGCGGCCGCTTCCCCGTCCAAGCCGATTGCTCGGTCCCCGGCCATCCCGAAATTTTCGTCATCGGCGACATGGCGCACTTCGTCCATGGCAAGAACGGCCAAAAGCTCGAGCGTCCCCTTCCCGGCGTCTGCCAAGTCGCCATGCAGATGGGCGATTACGTCGGCGAGACGATCAAACGCCGTGCCCAGGCAAATGCAGCCGCGGGCGAGTCCGCCCCTCCCCCCTTCGAATATTGGGACAAAGGCAACATGGCCGTCATCGGCCGCCACCGCGCCGTCGCCCAAGTCGGTCCCTTCGAATTCAGCGGCTATTTCGCTTGGCTGCTCTGGGTCTTCATCCACATCATGTATCTGGTAAGCTTCCAGAACCGCTTACTGGTCGCCGTCCGCTGGGCCTTCGCTTACTTCACCTTCAATCGTGGGGCACGGTTGATAACGCGGACTTCTCAATATCGTCCGACTCTTCAATCTTCCCAGTGATTCGCACCGCCCGCTTCTTATTGCTCACCGCGATCTGCGACTCAAACTTCCGGATCCCGTTCAACTCCACACTCAACGGCCGTCCCGCCGGATAGTCGAAAGCCAGCACGTCCCCCACCTTTAAGTCGAGCATGTCGCTCAATTTCAACTTCGGCCCGCGCAACCGCGAATCCAGTTCGATCAACGACTCCCGGATCCGCCGGTAAACGGCCATCTGTTCGACTTCGGTCGGCTGCGTCTTCCGGATCGTCCACTGTTCGGCGAACTTGTGGCTCAGCATCTTGATAATGATCGAGGGAATCCCGATGTTCATCATCCCGCTCACCTCGCCCAGCCGGATCTCGACGCTAATCGCGACGATCGCCTCGTTCGGCGCGAGGATCTGCATCAACTGCGGTTCCGTCTCGTAGCCGTCGATCGCGAAATCGATCAGCGCGATCCCCTTCCAGGCCTCACGCAAGTCGCGCAGCATCAGCTTGAAGGCGTTCTCCAAAATCGCCTGCTCGATCTCGGAGATCTCCCGGTCCACCTTTGCCCCCGTCACTTGCGAGCCGCCGAGCAGCAACTCGATCATCGGGTAGATGATCGTCGGATTCAACTCCATCAAACAACTGCTGTCGAACGGCTTCGCCCGCAACGTCGCCACCACCGTGGGCGATGGCAACACCTGCTGGAACTCCGTGAAGCTCAATTGCTCCACGCTCACCAAATTCACCACTACATAAGCTCGCAAGTACGCCGATAAGCTACTCGCCAGCGAACGGGCAAAAGTCTCGTGCAACACATAGATCGAACGTAGTTGATCCTTCGCGATCCTGTCCGGCCGCCGGAAGTTGTACGGCTGCGCGCGGCGGGCCAGCTCGTGACGCCGGGCATTCTCGCCCGACGCCTGGAACATGTTGTCGATTTCGTGTTGACTAAGAACTCGATCTGCCACTCCCCTCTCAATCGCCCTCTCGCACCCTCGTCAAGAGTAGGCCACATCATAAACTAGAGGTATAAGTGGCGGATCCTAGTACTTTTTTCGTGCAAAATTTCGGTTGCCGGGCCTCGCAAGCCGACGGCGCGGCCGTCGAAGCCAGCCTCAGCGGCGCCGGCCTCGCCCCCGCGGCCTCGCAAGAAGCGGCCGGTCTCGTCGTCCTCAATACCTGCACCGTTACTTCCAACGCCGATCAGGACGTCCGCCAGATCATCCGCCGCGTCCAGCGCGCCAACCCCGACGCCAAGATCCTCGTCACCGGCTGCTATGCCCAACGCGCGCCCGAGGAACTCGCCGCCATCGAAGGCGTGAACTGGGTCGTCGGCAATTCCCATAAGGGCCAACTGGCCGGCATCGTGAACGCCGGGCCGGCTCCCTATCATGCCGAAGTCCACGTCGGCGACATCTTCGAACAAGGCGAATTCTTCGCCGCCCCCGTCGAGGGCCCCGCCGGCGAACGCAGCCGCCCGAATCTCAAAATCCAGGACGGCTGCAACAACCGCTGTTCCTTCTGCATCATCCCGAGCGTGCGCGGCAAGAGCCGTAGCGCTCAGCCCGACTGGGTCCTCGCCGAAGCCCGCCGCCTCGCCGAAGCTGGCTATCCCGAAATCGTCCTCACCGGCATCAATCTTGGCCGCTGGGGCAGGGAATGGGGAGATGGCAGACAACTCGAACGTCTCCTCCGCCGCCTCCTCGACGAAACCACAATTCCCCTCGTCCGCCTCTCCAGCGTCGAGCCCATGGACTTCACTGACGATCTCTTCGAACTCATGGCCTCCAACGATCGCATCGCCCGCCACGTCCACGCCCCCCTCCAAAGTGGCAGCGACGCCGTCCTCCGCCGCATGCATCGCAAGTACCGCCCGCGCCACTATCGCGAGCGCATCGAAAAGGCCCGCCTAGTCATGCCCGACGCCGCCGTCGGCGCCGACGTCATGACCGGCTTCCCCGGCGAAAGCGACGCCGAGTTCCGCGAAAGCCTCGACTTCATCGAGAGCCTCCCCTTTACCTATCTCCACGTCTTCACTTACTCCGAACGCCCCGGCACCAAGGCCGAGCAAGGCCACTCCGGCGCGCCCGTTCCCCAAGAACTCCGGAAGGAACGCAATCGCATCCTCCAACAAGTCTCCGAACGCAAAAACCGCGAATTCCGCCAAGCCCAACGCGGCCGCCGCGTCAAGGCCGTCACCATCGGCGACGAAGGCATCGCTCTCACGACGAATTACATCCGCGTCGAGCTTACCCAACCAATCCCAGCCCGCCGCCTCATCGAGGTCGAACTGGGAAACCTCACCGGCCGCGGCATGCAAGAGGCCGCGATCCTCCCCGTTCTGGTTTAATCTCCTAGTCGCGTTCAATTCGAAAACGGCCGCCGTTACAACTCCCCCAACCCTTCCAAACAAAAATGCGGATCGTGCGCCAGCAAATCTTCCGCCTTCCCATACCCATAAGTCACCGCGCAGACATTCACCCCGGCCGCATGCCCCGCGATCATATCCGGCACCGAATCCCCAATGAAAAGCGCGTCCTTCGCCTCAACCCCAATCGCCGCCAACGCCCGGTGAATCACATCCGGAGCCGGCTTGCTCGGAAAACCATCCGTGCCCTGAATATGCGCGAAGTGATGCGCAAGCTCGAAAGTATTGAGAATGTGAGTCGCCGTTTGCGTAGACTTCGTAGTCGCCGTACTCTTGATCCCACGCAAGCGCCCCAACGCCTCCGCCGCCCCCGGATACAGCCGCGTCTCCGTATGCCCACGCGCCGGATAAACCTGCCGGTACTCCGCGATCCAAGCGTCCACCTGTTCCTGGGTCGCCTCTGGAAACAGATCGCTAAACAGATCCACCAAATGCCGCCCAATATAGGACTTCAAGTGATCAAAAGGAACATCCGGGCGCGACGTCTTCGCCAGCACTGTTGTCACAGCGCCGCAAATATCCGGCGCGCTATCCAGCAATGTCCCGTCGAGATCGAATAGATACGCCTTGAACGGCGGTAGCGCCATCCTAAGCCGGGCTAGGCCGCTCGCCCGGATTCATCGTCGGGTTCGGCCGAATCGTCGTATCCGGGCGCAACACCTGCTGCGTCTGGCCGTCGTTCCCGCTATTCGGCTTATTGTTATTGCGCGCCGCGGGCAGCGTCTCGCCCGCGATCAACATCCGAACTTCGTTGCCATCGAGAATCTCGCGCTCCAGCAGCGCCTCGGCAATCCGGACCACCGCTTCGCGATTCTCTTCCACCAACTTCTTCGCGACGTCATACCCGGTCTCGACGATCTTGCGAACCTCGCCGTCAATCGAAATCGCCGTCGATTCCGAGTAATCGCGATGCTGCGCAATCTCGCGGCCCAGGAAGATCTGCTCGTCCTTCTTGCCGAAGCTCATCGGGCCAAGTTGCGACATACCCCACTCGCAAACCATGCGCCGCGCCAAATCCGTCGCGCGCTCAATATCGTTCGAAGCGCCCGCCGTCTTCAAGCCCAGGAAAGTCTCATCGGCCACGCGCCCGGCCATCGCCGTCGCGATCTGCGCTTCACACTGCGCCTTGTTGATGTCGTTGCGGTCCTGCGTCGGCAGGTACATCGTCACGCCCAACGCCATGCCGCGCGGGATGATCGAAACCTTATGCACCGGATCGGAATCCGGCAACAACGCGCCCACCAAGGCGTGACCCGCTTCGTGATACGCCGTATGCTTCTTCTCTTCCTCGGTGATAAACATCGAACGACGCTCGACGCCCATCATCACCTTATCCTTCGCCACTTCGAAGTCGATCATCGTGACGACCTTGCGATTCTGCCGCGCCGCGATCAGCGCCGCTTCATTCACCAAGTTCGCCAAATCCGCGCCGGCAAAACCGGGGCAGCCACGAGCGATCACGCTCAAGTCAACATCGTCGGCCAACGGAATCTTCTTGGTATGAACCTTCAAGATCTGCTCGCGGCCCTTCACGTCCGGCCGGCCCACCACCACACGGCGGTCGAAACGGCCCGGGCGCAGCAGCGCCGGATCCAGCACGTCGGGACGGTTCGTCGCCGCCACCAGGATCACGCCCTCGTTGGACTCAAAGCCATCCATCTCAACGAGCAGTTGATTCAAAGTCTGTTCGCGCTCATCGTGACCGCCGCCCAGGCCCGCGCCACGATGGCGGCCCACGGCGTCGATTTCGTCGATAAAGATAATGCAAGGCGCGTTCTTCTTGCCCTGTTCAAACAAATCGCGCACGCGCGAAGCGCCCACGCCGACAAACATTTCCACGAAGTCCGAACCCGAGATCGAGAAGAACGGCACGTTCGCCTCACCCGCGATCGCCCGCGCTAGCAAGGTCTTACCCGTACCCGGCGAGCCAATCAACAACACACCCTTCGGAATACGCCCGCCCAGCTTCTGGAACTTCTGCGGCTCGCGCAAGAACTCGATAATCTCTTGCAGTTCTTCTTTGGCCTCTTCCACGCCCGCGACGTCCTTAAACGTCACCTTCTTCTGCTGCGAGCTATGCAAGCGCGCCCGGCTCTTCCCAAAGCTCAGCGCCTTGTTTCCGCCGGACTGCATCTGGCGCATCATGAAAATCCAGAAGCCCAGCAAGAGAATAAACGGCGCCGTCTGGAAGATCAGCCCCAGCACGCCATTCGAACTCGTGTCCTTAATGTCGATGTTGACGCCCTTCTCGCGCATCGTCTTGATGGCTTCGGCGTAGTTCGGCGGCAGCGTGGTCTTCAAGCCCGAACCGTCTTCGCGGTACACCCCGGTCACTTCAGTGCCCGTGATCTTCACGCTCTTCACCCGGTTATCCTCGACCTGCTTCATGAAGTCGCTGTAGGTGACTTGCGCGTCACCCTTCTTGTTGCCTGTCCTGACCACCACGAAGATCAGCGACACCACGCAAATGATGACCACCCAGAAAATAACCGACTTAACGTTTGAGTTCATTCCTTCTCAGCTTCCTTGGGCGCCCGGGAATGGTACCTTCGGCGACCCCTACCTACTACTTCCTATTCTTACAGACGTAACGGTGATTCCGTTTGATTCATTCCCGATTGCCACTTCTTACCTAGCCATACGCCTAGCCCGGCGCCTCCAGATGCGGCAAAAATTCCAGGCGCAACGCGATCTTCGATTCCGGCCGCGCGGCATAAGCCGCCGCCACGCCAAACTCGCGGGCCCAGACCGGCTCATCCTTCAGTACTACTATCGGCCAGCTACGGCGTTGCCATAGGGGAATGCGGAATTTTTGAAAGAGCTCTTTCAGAGTGTCGGGACGATCCCGGCCGGAGCGCTGATACGCGTCGCCAGGGCGCCAATTCCTCAACTCCAGCCGCGCGCCGAATCGTAGCGCATTCTGTACCAAATCCCAATCGAGATCTGGAACCCCTTCATTATATGGGCTAATTCCGCCCAACGTAGCCTGTACAGCGCAGTTCGCGCCCGGCAACTCCGTAGTCCCAGGGGCGTTCAGCGCCACCCGGAAGTTACGATCCCCCCCCGGCAGCTCGCTCTGCCGCATCACCCGAACCTCATCGAAACTCCGCAAGAGATCCAATCCCGGAATCTGCAATCGCCCCGTCCCCGACTCGTCCCGGCAAAGCGCGAGCGCGGATTCAATGTGATCAAAACCGGCCTCGTCCTCGTGCCCCAATCTCGCAAACAACGCCCGCAACAACCGCCGCTGCAACGCCACCGGCGCCTCCGCCAGCTCCTTCGCATGCAAAATCCAACCCACCCCCTCCCGGTGCACAAAATGCGGAAGCAAATCCGTGCACATTGCCCCCAACCACTCCTCCTCGTCCCGCGCCACCGCCGCCAACCGCGCCAGCGCCGCCCCCGCCGCCGGATTCACATTCTCCACAATCCGCGGCAATAACTCATGCCGCAAATAATTTCGCCGGTACTGGAGATCCAGATTGCTCGAATCCTCCCGCCAACTCTGCCCACGCTCCGCCAGATACGAACGCAATTCCGCCCGCGTCAATTCCAAAAACGGCCGGTACACCCGCCCATCCAAATTCGGCTGAATCCCCGCCAACCCGCCCGGACCCGTCCCCCGCAGCAGCCGGTGCAACACCGTCTCCGCCTGATCGTCCCGCGTATGGCCCGTCAGCACCGGAAAATCAAACCCCGCGAACCACTCATAGCGCAGCCGCCGCAAGTGCTCCTCACTCGCATTCTCCACGCGAGGACGCAGCACCTCCGCGCCAAACCCCAATCCCCGCACAAACGCCTCGTCCCCATCGCTCTCCACCCCGCGCAACCCGTAGTTCACATGCAGTAGCGTAAGATCCCGCCCCAACTCCCCCGCCGCCAACGCCAGCGCCGTCGAATCCGCCCCGCCGCTAATCGCGATGCCCCAACGGCTCGCCGCTTTGAGGCTAGGATAGCGATTGGCGAAGCGCTCCAAATGAGACGCCGCCAAGGACAGTTGCACAACCTCATGGTAAATCCACTCGTTGCGAGTTTCGACGCCGGCACCACCTCGGTCAAGACCTTGGTCTGGGACGCCCAAGGCCAGCCCGCCTTCTCCACCCCCGGAATTTCTTATGATCTCACCACCACCGCCGAAGGCGGCGTCGAAATCGAAATCCCCTCCATCTTCGCCGCCACGCTCCAAAGCCTCGACGCCGCGCACCGCGAGCTCGTCATGGCCGGCGCCAAACCCGCCGCCGTCGCCATGTGCACCTTCTGGCATTCCTTCCTCGGCGTCGACGCCGAAGGCAAGCCCACCACGCCCATCCTCCACCTCCTCGACACGCGCAGCCAGCCCTATGCCGAACGCTTGAAGCAAGATCTCTCCCAAGACGAACTCCACTCGCGCGTCGGCGTCGTCTTCCACCCCAGCTACTGGCCCGCCAAGCTCCTCTGGATCCGCGAGCAACGCCCCGAATGGTGGGCCAAGACCGCACGCTGGCTCAGCTATGGCGAATACCTCTTGGGCGAATTCTTCGGCAGCGCCTCGGTCTCAACGAGCATGCTCTCCGCCACGGGCCTCTGGAATTCCAACCGCCAAGCCTACGACGCCGAACTGCTCAAACGCCTCGGCCTCCGCGAAGAACAACTCGCCTACCTCAACGTCCTCGACCAGCCCGTGCAAGGACTCAAACCCTCCTACGCCCACCGCTGGCCGCTCTTCGCCGTCATCCCCTGGTTCCCCGCCATCGGCGACGGCGCCGCGAACAACATCGGCTGCGGCTGCGACACGCCACAAGAATTCGCCCTCATGGTCGGCACCACCGGCGCCATGCGCGCCGTCTTCGAACGCGAATCCATCGAGGTCCCCGCCGGCCTCTGGAGCTATCGCCTCGACGCCAAGCGCTTCGTCCTCGGCGGCGCGCTCTCCAATGGCGGCAAGGTCTTCGAATGGACCATGGAACGCTTTCAGATGCCGCAAGATTGGGAAGCCCAACTCGCCCAAGCCCGCCCCGGCGCGCACGGCCTCACGGTTCTGCCCCTCTACGCGGGCGAGCGCAGCACCAAATGGCGCGCCGACGCCCGCGGCGCGATCACCGGCTTGAACCTCAACACCACACCCGTCGAAATCCTCTCCGCTTCTCTTGAAGCAGTCTCTCTCCGCTTCCGCCTCATCTACGAAATCCTCGAAGAACGCATCGGCAAGCCCGAGCGCGTAGTAGCGACGGGCGAAGCCCTCCGCCGCTCCAAGGTCTGGACGCAAATGATGGCCGACGCCCTCGGCCGCCCCGTAGTCGCGAGCCTCGAAAAAGAAACCAGCTCCCGCGGCGCTGCCATGCTAGCGCTAGAACGCATCGGCGCCGTCGGCCACTTAAGCAAATTCGAATCCGCCTTTGGCGAGACCTACGAACCACGCGCCGAGTACGTGGACATCTACGCCGAACTCCTCGCCAAGCAAAAAGATCTCTACCGCCGCCTCTTCGAAGTCGAGTGAGCGCCACACCACCGGCGCCCCCGCTGAGGCCTCGAGCCCGCAGGCGGAAGCTAAGACAGCCTGGGGGACAGACTTCAGCCGATTCGCGCTCCCCAGCCCGCCCCCGCAAAGCAAGACAGCAACCCGAGGATCTCGGGGGACAGACTCCAGTCTGTACCCCAGCCGATTCGCCGCCCGCCCCGCCGACCCAAAGTAAGACAGCAGCCCTAGCACCTTGGGGTACACGCCGCCCTGCGGGCGGGGATGTCCCCGAATTGAGCGTTTATGCGAGAACGAGCACGGGGCGCCAGGCCGGGGGTTAGAACTCGAAGCGGCCTACGATTACGTGGTGCATGCGGGCGGTGCCGATGTCGGAGAAGCTGCCGCGGCCGATGCCGGAGAAGCGGCCGAAGGCGGCGAGGCTTTGGAGGTTGTAGACCGAGCCGGCGTCGGCGAGTTGGGGTTGCTTGGTGGGGTTGTTGCAGTCCCAGCGGACGGTGAATTTGTAACGCTCCTTGACGGCGATGGTTTTCGATAGCGAAAGCTGCGTCCATTGCAGGCCGGGGCTTTCGACGACGTTGCGGCCCAGGGTGCCGGCGGTGAAGGCGGCGGGGTAAGCGAAGGCGTTCAGGTTGTAATACTGATTCTGCGCGGCGAGTGGGAAACGCTGTCCTACTGAGTAGTTGTTGACGACCATTTGCTCTGCGGGAAGGACGGCGTTGGGGCGGACCATACCGGGCAGATAGCGATTGGGGCTGCCGGCGGCGGTGATGTTGACGGGCGGGCCGCTTTGGAAGGTTTGGGTCCAGGCGAGGTCCCAGCCGCCGAGGGCGTAGTCCTTGGCGCCGCCACCGTTCATGAAGCGGCGGCCTTTACCGAAGGGCATTTCGTAAGTCATGACGCTGACGAAGCGGTGGCGGATGTCGTAGCTGGCGCGGGCTTTTTCGAGCGAACGATTATAGAAGGTGATGCCGGTGCGGCCGCCGTCGTCGTCGCCGTCATTTAGCGTTTTGCCGAATTGATAGAAAGCGTTCAAGGTCATGCCTTGGGCGTAGCGGCGTTCGATGCGCCAGGTGCTCGAGTGGTGCGAGTTGTGGCCGTAGTTCGAGAAGTGTTGGATGGCGCCGAATTGGGTGTAGGGCTTGTAGTTTTGCGTGGCGTTGAAGACCTGGTTGAGGAAGGTGGGGTCGGTGGAGATGTTCAGGGGGACGACGTTCATGTCCCAGTTGTTCAAGAGGCCGACGCCGGAGGAGCCTTGGTAGAGGGCTTCGGCGACCCAGGTTTTCGAGAGCTGGAATTGGAAGCCGCCGGACCACATGCCGACGTAGGGAAGGCGCATGTTGGGGTCATACCAGGAGGCGTTGCGGCCGCCGAAGTTCGTGCCTTGGAAGGGCACGGAACCGTCTTGGTTGACGACGAAGTTGATGGGTCCGGGGCCTTGGGAGAGAAGGAAGGCGTGGCGGGGATCGCCGGGCGCGGCTTGGACGTTGGCGGTGGCGATGTACTCTTCGAAGTTCTGGCCGGCGGCGTTGGTGAAGAGATCGACGGAGTAGAGGCCGAAGCTCGAGCGGAAGACGGCGCGGGGGTGGAAATTCCAGGCGAGGCCGAGACGGGGTTGGAAGTTGTTGAGGTCGCGCTTGGAGAGATTGCCCTTGCCGTGAACGATGGCGCCGGTGCGTCCGGTGAGAGGATCGCGCGCGGTGGGATCGAATTGAGCCTGCTGACCGTACTTCGTGGAGAAGGGCGACTCATAGCTCCAGCGGAGGCCCATTTCGACGGTCATGCTCTTGCGCGGGCGCCAAGTGGATTGCGCGTACCAGGCGTGGCTCCACCAGCGGGGCAGCCAGGTGGCTTGGTTCTGTTGGAAGATGCCTTGGCCGACGGTGCCGAGGAGAAAGCTGGCGAAGGCATTGCCAGTATTGGGCGTGAAGGGCAACTCGGTGCCGGCCATGCGGTACTGGCCCGATGGCAGCGCGGCGGGGAGCGAGTTGTAGCGCGTGCGAATCGCTTCGTAGCCGAACTTGAGGGTGTGCTTGCCGGCGATCTTGGTGAGGTTCTCTTGAAAGGTGAAATCTTCGGCGACATCGACGGAGCGGCCGCCGGGCCGAAGTTGTAGAAGCGGCCGCCGCCGGAGTTTTGGAAATCGGGGAAGGTGTCGGGCGAGACGCCGGGGATGCCGAGCTGCTTGGCCCAATCGGCGCCGAAGCTTTCGGGAGTGGCGCGATTGACGCGGCGGTTGAAGCCGAGGCGGGCTTCGTTGATCATCGTGGGGCTGAAGGTGTAGCTGTCGGAGAGGACGGCGTTGCTTTGGTCGAGGGGGCGGATGTAGACATTGCCGTAGAGGACTTCCGTGAGTTCACGAACGGGGCGTTCTTCGCTGCGATGGCGGACGAGGGAGTAGCGGCCGAAGATCTTGTGGCTGTTCGAGAACTGGTGGTCGATCTTGCCGTCGTAGCGGCGGAAGTCGTAGCCGCCGCCGGCGTTGTAGGTGAGGTTATTGATCGGTCCGGTCGGTTGGATGGTGCCGGCGTCGGAGGCGGTGCGCCAGGGTTTGAGATCGATGACTTTGCGGGCGACGGGGTCGAAGAGCGACGCGGGAATTTGGTTGTTGGGGAAAGGATCGCGCGTCCAAGTTGTACCGTTGAGTCGCGTGGTGAAGGGGTTGTAGATGGGGAGGCCGCGACCGCCGAAGGAGAAGTTGCCCGCGTACATGTCGGAGTTGGGGACGGAGACGATGACGGTTTCGCTGAGCTTTTCATAGTGCTGCTGGAAGCCGGCGTACCAGAAGGTTTTGTCCTTCTTGATGGGGCCGGAGGCGGTGGCGCCCCACTCGTGATACTGGAAGGTGCCGGTGCGGGGGAGTTGTTCGAGGAAGGCGCGGTGGATGAGTTTGCCGTTGGTGTAGCGGTCTTCGATACTGCCGTGATATTGGTTCGCGCCGCCTTTGAAGACGACGCTCAACTGGCCTCCGGCGGAGTGGCCGAATTCGGCGGGAGAGCCGGTAGTCCACATTTTGAATTCTTGGATGGAGTCGAGCGAGGCGATCATGGTGCGCTGGAAGTCGCCGACTTGGCCGACGGCGGGTTCCTTGCCGTTGACGCCGTCCATGGAGTAACCGATGGCGCGCTGGCGCTGGCCGACGGCGTGCTGGCCATTGATGTTGGTCATGCCGGGCATGTAGAGGAGGACGCGGTGGACGAACTTCTGCATGACGGGGAGCTTTTCAACGACTTCGCCGTCGAGGACTTGGCCGCTGCCGGCGGTCTCGGTTTCCAGGAGCGGCGTGGTGGCGTCGACCTTGACGGATTCGGTGACGTTGCCGATTTCGAGGCGCACGTCGATGCGCGGGGACTCGTTGATGCGGAGGACGAGACCGGTTTGGACGAACTTCTTGAAGCCGTTGGCTTCGATGCTGACTTCGTAGTTGCCGGAGGAGAGGTTGGGGACGTAGTAGGCGCCGGCGGCGGAGGTTTGGGTTTCCGAGGTGAATTGGGTGCCGAGGTTGCGGACGAGGACTTTGGCGCCGGGGACTACGGCGCCGGTGGAGTCCGTTACGGAGCCGACGAGGCTGGCGGCGCCGGTGGATTGGGCGAGGAGCGAGGAGGTGGTGAGGAGGAGTGCGACAGCTACTGAGGTGATTCGCATAAGACTAGAGGTGGGGTGAATCGTATCAGCGCTTGCGGTGGATGTAAAGGGGTTGGCTGGGTTGCAAGGCAAAGTAGAAATGTCCCCTTGGCTGGGTCAGCGGCGGAGGATTTTCTTTTTGAAGAAGGTGCGGAGTTCGGGGCCGAATTCGAGGAGGACGTTTTGCATCATGAGCTGGCCGGTTTGTTGGAGGCCGAGTTGGTAGCCTTTGACGGCGACGCGGTAGCGGTCGGGGTACATGCTGGCGCCGAGGTAGCCCGCGCCGAAGTCGGCGAGGACGAGGGTGGGGTTGGGGCGGCGGACGCCGCTGGAATCGGCGCTTAGGAAGAGGCCAGAGAAGGCGTGGCCAGCGCGGCGCCAGCCGCCGGTGCAGCCGCAGCGTTGGTAGCGGGGATCGCGCTTCAAGAGCGCGGAGCCGCCGGCATGGATGAGGGTACGCGAGGTTTGAATGGTGAACTGGGTGCCGAGGCGGCGTGCGAAGCCTTTTCCGTTGCGCTCCCATTCGACGGGCACGTCGCGGGCGTGGGAGATCAGCGCGGGCATGAGCGTGCGGAAGCCGGCTTCGGGAGAGAAGAAGTTCGTGCGAAGCAGCATTTCCCAGCGCTGATCCGAGGTGAGAAGAGGGTCGGAAGCGGCGCGGACGCGCCAGTTGATGCGACTGCTAGATTGCGTTTGCGCGAATAGAGCGGAGGAGAGGATGAGGAGGGTGAGGAGGCGCATGCTTTGTTACTTCTCGATCTTGCAGTTCGCGCCGATCTTTCCGGTGAAAGGCGTCAGAGACATCGTTTTCGACATCAGGAGGAGTTTGCCATTCAGCGTGAGGCCGCCATTGTTGTTGCGGACGAGGGTGCTGTTGATGGTGATTCCCTTCCCCGGAGGTTGCATGGTGCCTTCCCAGCGGGACTTCTTTGGGTTCCAGCGGAAGTCCTTCAGCATTTGTTTGCCGCATACTTCTTCCGGCTTCTGTTTGGCATTCGGCGGGGCGCCGGCGGCGAAGCCGCAGAAGGCGTCTCCGCACGGGGCGATGCGCAAGACGAAGCCTTCGTCATTGTTGCGCCATAGGCCCGCTGGAGTTTCTGGGCCCGGCGCGGGGGCTTGCGCGAAGGCGAGAAGCAAGGGAATTGTCCACATAGGTTGTACTCCTTCAGGGGATGTTCTCGATCATTTGCCGAAGCTGGCCGGTGGCGTGCCAGATTTCGATGCGGGCGTTGAGCAGGCTGTTCTCCGCGTTGAGCAGAGAGCGCACGCTGCGGGCGCGACGGGTTTGGGCGTCGGCGGAATCGAGACCGGCGGCGAGGCCGACGGTCATGCGTTCGCGGACCTGTTCGATCTGCTGGTCGCTTAGTTCCATTTCGGCCTTGGCGGCGGCGAGTTGCGCATCGGCGGATTCCAAGCGGCCGAGGGCGACGCGGACTTCGCGTTGGATCTCGCGGCGCAGGTCGAGAAGGCGGATGCGTTCTTCGCGCAAGGCGATGCCGGCTTGGACTTCCTTCTCCTTGCGGCGGCCGAAATCGAGGAGGGTGACCTTGAGAGCGGCGGTGGCGTTGCGGGTCCAAGCGGTGTCAGTGGGCGCGGTGCCGTTGCGACCGTAGTCGAAGGATGCGGTGAGCATGGGAAGTTTTTCCCATTGGGCCGCTTTGAGTTTGTCTTCGGCGGCGCGGATGGATTGCTCGCGGATGCGGAGGTCGGCGCGATTGGCGGTGGCGGCGGCGAGGGCGGCTTCGAGGGTGGCGGGTATGGAGGCGGCGAGGTAGGCGGCGGTGGAGAGGCGAGATTCGAGCGCCGATGTTTGCGAGATGGAAGATACGGGCGCGTGCGTCGCGGCCGCGGCGGGGAGCGCGACTAGTTCAACGTCCTCGAAATACTCGGCGCCGATGCCGCGGAAGAGGGACGCTAGCGCTTCGCGTTCAGACTGGCGGGCGGCGAGGAGCGCGCTTTGGTCAGCGGCGAGTTGGGCTTTGGCGCGAGTGACGTCGACCTTGGTTACCGTGCCCGCTTGCAGACGCGATTCGGCGGCTTCAAGCAGTTCACGCGAGAGCTTCACTTCGGCGCCCGCGGCGTGGCGGGCAGCTTGGGCGTCGAGGCACGCCGCGTATTGGCGGGCGATAGCGAGCGCGGCATTGTCCAGGGCGGAGTCTTGTTCGTGCAGGGTGCGAGTGGCTTCGCGGCGGACGGCCTTGAAGTTTTTCAACTGCGAGAAATTGAGAAGCGTCGCGGAGATGGTGGGGCGCGCATCGAATTGGGTGAAGTTTGGGGTAAGAGATATGGGTAAGTTGCCGCCGCCGAAGCCTTGGGCGCCGAGGTTTTGTTTGCGCTCGCCGCCGGAGACGGTGGCTTCGACAGTGGGATAGAGCGCGGCGCGGCCGGCGCGGGTGTTGGATTCGGCGCGACGCACGGCCTCGGCGGCGAGGGCGACATCGGCGCGGTGGCCGGGGCGGAGGCCGATCTCGATGGCTTCGCGCAGGGTGAGGCGCAGAGGCGTTTGCGTTAGTTCCAAAGAACTGTCTTGTGCCAGCGCAAGAGCCAGGAAGAACAAAGGGGTCATCGGCTGGAGACCTCGGGGCCCTTGGACTCGATCACGCCCGTGACGCGGAGCCCGGGGACGAGTTCGGGCACGTTGCCTTCGAGCTCGAAAACGACTTCGAGGATCTTGGTGTCGATGCGTTCCTTGGGATCGTCGGTGCGCAGATTCTTGCGGCCGATGCGTTGGCCAATCTCGGCGACGCGGGCCGGGAAGCGGCGGCCTGGATAGGCGGACGCGGTAATGTACGCGGTGGCGCCGAGATGCACGCGGGCGATGTCGCGTTCGTCGATATCGATGCGGGCGCGGCGGCGGGAGAGATCGCCGAGGACGATGAGCGGGTCCGCGCCGGGCGTGAAGTATTCGCCGGGGCGATACTTCACTTGGAGCACCGTGCCATCGTGCGGGGCGCGCACCTCGCGCAGCGAAATAGCGGCGCGGCGCTCGCCGGTCCTGCGTTGCGCTTGGGCGACTTTGGCTTCTTGCAGCGCGACGTCTTCGGTGCGCGGGCCATGGGCGAGAGCCTCGTAGCGCAGTTTGGAGGCTTCGGCGGTGGCCTGGTCTTGCTCGGCTTGGCGGCGGGCGCGGTCGAGCTCGTCGCGCGTCGCGAGGTCCTTGGCGGCGAGGGGCGCGAGACGTTGGAAGGTTTCCGCGGATTGGGCGGCGCGGGCGCGGGCGGCGTGCATGTCGGCCAGGGCGGCGGCAATGGTTTCCTGGCGTTCGCCGGCGAGGGTGCGAGCGAGTTCGCGTTTGGCGGCCTCGACTTCTTCGTGAGCGGAGGCGAGAGCGGCTTGCTCGCTTGTGGCATCAAGTTGGGCGATGAGTTGCCCGGCTTGGATTTGCCGCCCTTCGATGACGGCGATGCGGAGGATGAGACCGGGCGAGGCGGCGGAGAGTTTCGTCTCGCGCTGGCGGGGCTCGATGATTCCCGGACCGGAAGCGGCCTGGAGGGGTTCGGCGGGGAGGACGCGTTCGGATTGGCGGAGGTTCTTCGGCGTGGGCTTCAAAGCGGACTGACGGCCATAAAATTGGGCGACGATGAAGTACGCGCTGGCAAGGAGCGCGAGAGTGCCGAAGATTTGAAACCAAGAATATTTGAGGCGTGGCATAGATTGGCTAGTCCGGAATGAGCCGGCCGTCTTCCATGTGGAGGACGCGGTCGGCGAGATGAAAGATGCGATTGTCATGGGTGACGGTGAGGACGGTTTTGCCCTGGGACTTGGCGAGGTCGCGCAGGACGGACATGATGGCGGTGCCGTTGGAGGCGTCGAGGGAAGCGGTAGGTTCGTCAGCGAGAATGAGCCGCGGGTCGCCGGCGAGGGCGCGCGCGACGGCGACGCGCTGGCGTTCGCCGATGGAGAGTTCGTTGGGGCGTTTGGCTTGCTTGCCGTCGAGGCGAACCTTGGCGAGGAGTTCACGGGCTTCCTCCAGGGCGCGCCGGCGAGGCGTGCCGCGCATTTCGATCATCACGGAGACGTTGTCTTCGGCCGTGAGGCAGGCGAGAAGATTGTGGCCTTGGAAGATGAAGCCGACGTCGGCGAGGCGGTAGTCTTCCAGGTCCGCTTCGCGCATGTGGCCGAGGTCTTGGCCGAGCACGTTGACCGTGCCCGTGGTGGGGCGGAGGACGCCGCCGAGGATCGAGAGCAGCGTGGTCTTGCCGCAGCCCGAGGGGCCGGCGAGCATCGAGAATTCGCCGGCTTCGAGCGTCATATCGATACCGCGGAGGGCTGAATATTCTTGACCGCCACTGCGATAGGTTTTCGAGATCGAGCGGAGTTCGGCGACACGGTTCTGGCTCATCGGAAAACCATCCCGGGCTCAACTTTCCATAGGCGGACGAGAGAAATCATCGAGGCGACGCAGCACATGGCGGTCATCAGGACGAAGGTGACCGCGATCATCCAGGGCTCGATGAGGATCAGAATTTTCGCGGAATTGATGGCTTTGGCGATGGCGGAGACCGCGCCGAGGCCGAGGCCGGCGCCGAGGACGCCGTAGGCGACGGATTGCGCGAGGAGCAAGAGAGCGAGGTCGAAGCCGCGCGCGCCGACGGCCTTGAGGGTGCCGAACTCGCGGAGATTGTCCGAGACGGCGGAGAAGATCGAGAGGCTAACGATGATAAAGCCGATGAAGACGCCGAAGGCCGCCAGGGCGCTGAAGATGATGCCAATGGGCGTGACGCGCAGGAGGTTGCGGATCATCATGGCGTCGAGTTGGGCTTTGGTGAGGACGGCGGCGTCGGGAACGCGCTGGGCGATACGGTCGCGGACGTCTTCGGGGCTCGAGCCTTCGGCGAGCTTGACGAGACCGAAGTTCGTTTGGTCGCTGGGGATGTTGCCGAGTTGGCGGGCGTAGTCGTATTCGGCGAAGGCGAAGGAGGCGCCGATGCCGGCGAGGCCGTAAGTGAAGCCGACGATGGTGGTGAGGCGTTCGTTGATCTCGCGGCGCGCGCCGAGATTGACGTTGCCGAACTCTTCGCGTTGGGAATCTTCGATGATGATGGCATCGCCGCGCGTCAGGGCTTCGCGGCTACCCTGGACGACGTTCCATGGACCGGCCAAGAAATCTGGGGCGGCGGCGCCGACGATTTGAAGAGGTTCCGCGCCGCCATCGGGGAGTTTGATGTTGCCGCCAACCAGAACCATGGGCGTGGCGATGGCGACCCCGGGGACGGAACGGGCGGCGTTTACGGCGCCGAGCGAGATGGTCTTGCCGCCATTTAAGACCTGGGTGCCACGCGGTACGATCCAGACGTCGGCGTCGGCATGGCGTTCGAGCATGGCAAATTTGTCCATGAGGCCGAGGAGAGTGCCGATGGCCTGGTTGGCGAGGATGGTGGCGAAGACGACTCCGAGGAGGGTGGCGAGGAGGCGGAGGCGGTTGAAGGTCATTAAGCGCCAGCCGACGCGGGCCATGGTGGCGATGCGCGCGGGGAGGGATTGGCGGCGGAGACGGCTTGTTTTCGGAGCTGGGGCCGGGAGGAGCATTGACGTTATCTGTAGCGTTTGACGCACAGGTCAAAGGCGAGATCCATTCGCTTTGTAAAGATTTGTGCGGGTTTGACTCATAAGTCAAACTTTGCTAAGTTCGGCTGGTGCCCACGCAACGATTTCGGAACTTAGCGCCGGAGCGGCAGGCGGCGATTTTGCGGGCGGCGATGGAGGAGTTCGCTAGCGAGGGCTTCGGCAAGGGGAAGATGGACAACGTCGCGAAGGCGGCTGGCGTGACCAAGGGGCTGCTGTACTACTACTTCGAGGACCGCGAGGATTTGATGGGGGCGGTCTACGCGAAGGTGGCGGCGAGGTTGCGGCCGCTGGTGGCGGGAGTGCCGAAGGCGCCGGCGCCGCGAGAGTTCTGGGGTTGGATCGAGGGCGTTTACGCGAAAGTGATCGAGGCCTTGCGCGAGGACGCGGCGCTGATGCGGATTGTGGTGCGGGTGCTGGGGGACATGCAGCAGGGCGCGCCACCGCCGGGCTTTGAGAAGTACGCGCGGGCGACACAGGCGGGGGTGCTGGAAGCGATTGCGACCGGGCAGCGGTGCAAGGCGGTGCGGAAGGATTTGCCCGAGGGTTTGCTGGCGGCGGCGGTGTTTGGGTTGATGACGGCTTGCGACCGTTGGATAGTGGGGGAGATTTTGCGGGGGGAGGATGCGGCGGCGACGGCGCGGGCGGTGGTGGGATTGTACCGGGATGCGCTAGGCTACCGCGCGACTTCGCGTCGCGATTAGCAGTGGTGTTCCTTGTATTCTGTGCACAGGTAAGGATCGCCAATTGCTGTTTCGGATTAGCGCGGTTTTGATTCTCACGGCGCGTCAGATGGGCGCCGATGGCGCGGGAAGATGTCCGGCGGGAGCGACGGAGGTGTTGTTCGATGCGCTGCCGAGAGGGCATTCGGGCGATGGGCTACGGCTTCGCTCTCCGAAGGACCGGGCGCGCTTGCATGGGTTGCGGCGCGTGGCTTTGGATGAATCCAATGTGGTGGTCTTGATTGACAACTACAAGGGTCGTCATTTTCCAGTGCAGAACGAGGCTTGCTTGTTGCTGGAATTTCTGGCGGGGTGGCGGGCTCAGAATATGCCTCGCGTGGCGACATATTTAAGCAGCGAGACGATGTGGCCGCAGATCGATGTGCTGCGCTTTCTTTCCCGTACGGTGTTGTTCGTGAACGATCTGGGTGGATTGGAGAAAGCGGCGGCGCGGGAGTGTTTGCATAAACCGAAGTACTTGGACATTACAGTTCCGGGAGAGGATAAATTTTTGGCGGTATTGGACTTTCTGGCGGAGCGAGAGGAGGTCTATAGAGTGCTTACGATTGGGTTCGCGACGGGGCGATTTGATTTTGAGGGCCGCTCGGGCTCCGACGAGGGCTACTGGTGGAGCGGGGAGTATGAGCGGCGGGCGGAGGCGGAGAGGGAAGCGGCTGTCTTGTATGGCAAGAAGCTTCAGCTTTATCTTGCCTTCCTGGAACAAAGGAATCTCCTGGAGGCTTGGCCCCAGCCAACGCGCGATCTCTTGAACCGCTCGATTCCAAGGATGAGCGGGGGGATTTTCTTGAAGAGTTCGGCGGCGGATGGGAGCGCGCTGGCGGGCATGTTGGCGGAGTCGTTTCGGGCGGGAGCAAGCGTGGGGTGCCTTCAGGATTTGTGTCCGAAGGGATTCAAGAAAAAGAAAGGATCCCTGAAAATGGAGGACGAGAACGGCCGGACGGTTCTGGGACCCAGGGACTTTTCTTGCGCCGCGAGGGGGCGTGGAAAGGGGCAGGATCGCTTGGAGGTATTGATGCAGAAGAGGGTCTTGGACGTGGGTGGCGCGCGATTCAGTTTGGCCAGTGGACAGTTGGAAGAGATGGGGCTGCAAGATTTGCGGTCGGGCGAATACTTGTCGATTACTGGGGACAAAGACATTTTGCAGCGGCGCGGAAGCCTGAAGATCAACGCGGTTAAGAATGGGGGCTATCGGGTGGCCATTCCGAAAGAGGCGTTAGAGGCGGACGGGGCGCGGGTGTTGTTTGAATCGAGCACAGGGAAGTCAGCGCTGGTGGAAGTGTATTTTCGCTGATTGTTCGCTCCCATGCGAAGGAGAATTAGGGCGTAGCTTTCCATTTGCGGCTTGGAGTTGTATACTGTGGTTGAGAGTTCTTTTACCTATTGAGTGGGCGCAAGCCCACTTTTTTATTGGTATGGACGATTTTGAACATGAAGGGTTTGGTCCTCGACAAAATCCGCCAGATCGCGGAACGAGTTACGGAGAGCGAAGGCATTGAGCTGGTCGACGTCCAACTGTTGGGCGGCGGCAAGCAGAGGGTGCTGCGTCTGTTTATCGATAAAGAAAGCGGCGTGACGCATGGGGACTGCGAGAACGTTTCGCAGCAGGTGGGGACGATTTTGGACGTGGAAGACGTGATTCCCGGTGAGGGGTACACGTTGGAGGTTTCGAGTCCCGGCGTGGACCGGCCGCTTTTCAAGGCTCGCGATTACGAGCGGGTGGTGGGGCAGAAAGTGAAAGTGCAATTGCGGCTGCCGCGGGAGAACCGGAAGCGTTTTGAGGGATTGCTGGAAACTTTCGACGGCTCGGCGCTGACGTTGGTGATCGATAAAGGCGAGCGGGTGCAGATTCCGCTGGCGGACGTCGAGAAGGCCAATCTGAAGTACGAGTGGAAGTAGAAGTAACTGACAGACATCGGACCGCGTAACGAAGAGGATCAACTTGGGAACCATTTATCAATCGATCGAACTGCTAGCCAAGGAAAAGGGCATCGACGCGCAAATCATCTTTGACGCGGTAAAGGATGCCGTGGTGCTGGCGGCGCGGAAGCAATTCAAGAACGTCGGTGAGTTGGCGGCGGAAGTCGATCAAAAGCATGGCATTCAGGTGTTCTCGCTCCGGAAGATCGTCGAGGAAGTGCAGGATCCGCTGAACGAGTGGACGGTGGCCGAGGCGAAGAAGAACAAGATTCCCGCGCCCGAGGTCGGGAACGATCTGCGCGTGCCGCTGCCGATGGATCAGCTGGGCCGCATTTCGGCGCAGATCGCCAAGCAGGTGATCTTGCAGAAGGTGCGCGAGGCCGAGCGCGAGAACGTCTTTGGCGAATTCTCCGGCCGCGCGGGCGAGCTAGTGAACTGTATGATCAAGCGCATTGAAACGCGCGACATCGTGGTGGATCTGGGCAAGACCGAGGCGCGGCTGCCGGCGAAGGAACAATCGAAGCTCGAGAGCTTTTCGGTGGGCGACCGCATTCGTTGCGTGATTAAGGCCGTGGAGAAGACAGGCAAGAACGCGGGCGTGATCGTTTCGCGCGCGGCACCGGAGCTGGTGATGCGCCTGTTCGAACAGGAAGTGCCGGAGATTTACGACAACACGGTGGTGATCAAGGCTTGCGCGCGCGAGGCGGGCGAGCGGACGAAGATCGCGGTGTTTTCGCGCGACCGGGACGTGGATAGCGTGGGCGCGTGCGTCGGTATGAAGGGCATGCGTGTGCAGAGCATCATCCGTGAATTGCGCGGAGAAAAGATCGACATTATCGAATTCAAGGACGACCCGGTGGAGTTCGCGACGGCGGCGCTGAGCCCGGCGAAAATTTCGCGGGTGGTAGTGTTGAGCGCGGAAGAGCATCACATGGAAGTCGTGGTGGACGATAGCCAGTTGTCGCTGGCGATCGGCAAGCGCGGGCAGAATGTACGGCTAGCGGCGAAACTGCTGGGCTGGAAGATCGATATTAAGAGTGAAGAAGAGAAGCGCCAGGAAGTGGAAAGCCAGATGGCGGGATTGCTGCCTGTCGCGACTCCGCTGGGAGTGCTGGCGGAGTACGGATTGCCGGACGTGCTGATCGAGGCGCTGACGAATGGCGGCGTGAATACCGTGGAAGCGCTGGGCGCGTTGACTCCGGAGCAACTGGAGCAGATGCCGGGCGTGGATGGGGATTCGATTCAGACTTTGTATACGGCGATCAATGCGTACTATGCGCAGTTTGAGGCGCCGGTGGAAGAGGCTGCGGTTGCGGGAGAGGCTGCGGTTGCGGGAGAGGCCGTGGTTGTGGAAGAGGCCGTGGCAGCGGAAGACGCGGCTCCGGCCGCGGAAGCGGCGGCGTCCATGGATGAAGTCGCGGTGGCGACGGAAGGCAACGCGGAAGCAGTGCCGGAAGCAGTTCCGGACGTTGCGGCGATGGATCCGGAGAACGCTTCCGAAGAGAATGTTGACGGAGGTAAAGCTTCCGCCGAGTAAGAACTCGGCGGCGAACTCGCTCTCTGCCCCAAGGATTTGAATTTCGGGGGAGTCTGTTACCATGAATGGGTTAGACTCCCGCCTTGTGAGCTTGCTTTCCGCGCCAACCAGCGCCGGGAATCGCGCCCCAAAATACTTTTCGAGGAGAGGAATTCGCGCTTAGCGCCCAATCTATGATTCGAATCAACGAGCTGGCACGTGAACTGGAAGTAAAGCCAAAGCTCATCCTGGACTTGCTGCCCGAATACGGGGTCACGGAAAAGAAGACACACTCGAGTTCCATCGAAGTGGACGTGGCGCTGCAAATTCGGCGGCGGCTTGAGGATTCCCCGGATGTGCAGCGTGTCAGGGCCGGCGAGTCGCATGGCGATTCGCACGAGGATTCTCATCATGACGGCGATGGGGACGGCGAATTCGAGTCGCATGACGAGAAGCATAACGAGGCGCCTTTAGCGGCGGCGCCGGTTGCGCCAACCGCGAGCGTCGAACGCGTCGCGCCAGTGGAAAGTTTGACGGCGGACCCGGTACGCGAGGAGCCGGCCAAGGTTGAGCCGAAGACGGAAGCGACTAGCGGGGCGGCGAGCGTGGAAACCACGAAGCCGGCGGTGAGCCAAGCGGTGAGCCAAGCGGTGAGCCAAGCGGGGGCTGCTCAGGCCGCTGCGAATCAGGCCGCATCCGCTCAACCTCCAACGGGCCAACCGCTTCGCGCTCCGTTGACGCCGCCTCTGGGCTTGGGCGGCCGCACATCGCCGTCTCTACCGTTACGTCCTCCGATCGGCGCCACGACGCCGAAGCCCGCCGCAGCGGCGCCGGGCACGGTGGTTCCTAGAAGTTCTACACCGGTGAGCAACGCTGCAACGCCAGCAGCATTGGCGACGCCCCGCCCGCCGATGCCGACTCCGCCGCCACCGATGCCGTCGCCGAGCCGGCCCGCGCAGCCTGCCGCGCCCGCCATGGCCCCCGCGGTACCGGCTGTGCCGCAGGCGCCCGTAGCGCCCGTAGCGCCGGCAGCACCAGCGGCACCGGCAGCGCAGACAACGACGGATACGCCGGCGGTGCCGCCGAATGCGGTGATCGCGCCCGGCTCTGCCGCGGCGCCGGGCGCGCCTAGCGCCAGCCCCGCTCGCAGCGTGCCTCCCGGAACTCCCATCGGTGCGCGAGTAGGACAGATCGTTTCACCGCAGCGTCCGGCGCCTCCCGCGCCGAACCTCCGCACGTCGGCCCCTGGAATGCCGATGCCGACGATGCCGAAGCCGCAAGCGAATCAGCCCATCGGCGGTAATCGCCCGGTGTTTACGCCGGGTGCGCCGTCCATTCCGAGACCGGCTGGCGGCGGGCAAACGGGTCCAAGCGCTCCGAGAAGCGCGGCGTCCGGCGGTACCGCAGCGGGAATGCCTGGGCCAAGTTTTTCCGGCCCGGGTGCACCGGCAAAGCCCCCCGCGAACCGTCCGATCGTGCCGCCCGATCCGAAGTTGGCCGAGCGCATCGCGCAGTCGCAAGCTCGTATGCAACAAGCGCCGGGCGCCGGAGCGAGGCCTGGAGCGCCGTTGCGTCCCCCGAGCCCTTCGGCGATGCCGGGCCGGCCACAGCCACAGAGCGCGCGTCCTGGCTTCCCTTCCCCCGGTGGATATGGGCGTGGGCCTGGAATGCCGCCGGGGCCGGGTGGCCCGCGCGGCCCGCGTACGGGTAAGCATCCAACTTCACCGACGCCCTTACGGCCCGAAGCCGCCGTGCTGCCGACGTCCGATCCGGGGCGCCGTCACGCGACGAAACCGACGAAATCGAAAGAACAGATCAAGCGGGAGAAGGAACTCGAACAAGAGGGTAAGCTTCTCCAGAACCAGAGGCGCAAAGAAGAAGAAATCGTTCTCGCGCCGAACAAAGAAATTACGTTCTCCGAAGGGGTCACCGTCAAGGAACTCAGCGAGAAGCTGGGTATCCGGACCAATCTGGTGATCAAGAAGCTCTTCGAGAAGAAGATTTTCGCCACGATCAACCAACCGCTCGACGTGAAACTGGCCGAAGAAATCGCCAAGAGCTTCGGCTCGGCGGCGACGCAAATGACCTTCGAGGAAGAGACTTCGTGGGATATCGAAATGGCCGAGGATTCCGGCGCGCTGGTGCGCCGGGCGCCAGTGGTAACCGTGATGGGCCACGTCGACCACGGTAAGACTTCATTGCTCGACGCGATTCGCAGCGCCGATGTGGCGGCGGGCGAAGCGGGCGGCATTACGCAGCATATCGGCGCGTACGCCGTGGTGCATAACGGCAACAAGATCGTGTTCATCGATACGCCCGGCCACGAGGCGTTCACGCGCATGCGTTCGCGCGGCGCGAAGGTGACCGATATCGTAGTGCTTTGCGTATCGGCCGACGACGGCGTGATGCCGCAGACGCTGGAAGCAATCGACCACGCGCGGGCCGCGCAGGTGCCGCTGATCGTGGCAATCAACAAAATCGACAAGCCCGGAGCGCAACCGGACCGCGTGAAGCAGCAGTTGAGCGACCGCGGCCTGCTGGCCGAAGACTGGGGCGGCGATACGGTGATGGTGCCGGTGAGCGCCAAGCAGAAGATCAATATCGACTTGCTGCTTGAAAACATTTTGCTGGTGTCCGACGTGAACGAAGCGAAGCTTCGCGCGAATCCGAACCGGCCGGCGGTGGCGACCGTGCTCGAAGCGCAGTTGGATCGCGGACGCGGTCCGGTGGCGACGGTGCTGGTGCGCAACGGTACGTTGCGCGTGCAGGACTTCTTCATCTGCGGCAGCGTTTTTGGCAAGGTGCGCGCGTTGTTCGACGACCGCGGCAACCCGATTCGCGAGGCCGAGCCTTCGACTCCGGTCGAGGTGCTGGGCCTGGAGGAATTGCCGGAGGTCGGCGACGCTTTCCAAGTGGTGACCGATACGGCGAAGGCGAAGCAGATCGTGCTGTACCGCGAGTCCAAGGCTCGCGAGCAGGCGATGGCGCGCACGAAGATCAACCTCGAACAGTTGCATGAGCAATTGAAGGAAGGCGAGATCAAAGATTTGAACTTGATCTTGAAGGCGGACGTGGGCGGCTCGGCGGAAGTGCTGGCCGAAACGCTGCAGAAACTTTCGAGCGACAAGGTGCGCATCACCGTGCTGCGGAAGGGCGTGGGCGCGATTACCGAGACCGACGTGCTGTTGGCTTCGGCGTCGAACGCGATAATCATCGGTTTCAACGTGCGTCCGGACCGGACGGCGAGCCAGACGGCGGAAGCCGAGCGGGTCGATATTCGCTTGCACACGATCATCTACGAGGTGGTCGACGAGATCAAGAAGGCGATGGCGGGCATGCTGGACCCGGTGTTCAAGGAAGTGATCAAGGGGCACGTGGAAGTGCGCGAGGTCTTCCGGATCACCAAGGTGGGCACGGTGGCTGGCTGCTATGTGACCGACGGCATCGTGACGCGCGATTCGCTGGTGCGCGTGCTACGCGACAACATCGTCGTGCATACGGGCCGGGTGGATGCGCTCAAGCGTTTCAAGAACGACGCTTCGGAAGTGAAATCCGGCTTTGAGTGCGGTATTTCACTGGTGAACTACCAGGACATCAAGCCGGGCGACGAGTTCGAGGTCTACGTGAAGGAACGCGTCGGGCTCGACGAACTGATGGACGCCTAGCGGCGGCGACACCCCAGTGGCCGCGATTGGCGTCGTCACCTTCGAACTGCACATGCCCGAGGCGAGGTCTCTTAAGGACAAGCGCCATTGGGTGATGGGGTTGAAGGAACGGTTACGGAACCGTCACAACGTTGCAGTGGCCGAAATCGATTACCAAGACATTTGGAACCGGGCGTTGATCGCGGCGGTGACGGTGTCGAATCACAAATCTCATTGTCAGGAAATGCTAGAGGCCGTCGAAAGGACGGCCTCTGAGTTTCTCGGCCCGATGCTGGCCGATGCGACGTACGAGTACTTGTAGGGCTCAGTCTTCGAGCTAGAACTCTTCGAAGTCACCGTCCATCGGTAGGGGGTCCTTGACGGCGGTGGCGGCGTGGCTGCCATGGCTGTGCGAGGACAGGCTGGGAGATTTGATGGCTGCACTGGAAGGCGCGAGACTGCGGGCGCGCCCGGCGAAGTCCGGTGCGCTGTGCGTTTTGGAATGAGCGGCGCGCTTGGGTGAGGGTGCCGATGTGGAGGTGGCTAGTTCGCCTCCGACAAGATTGCGGAGGGATTCGACCGTGCCGCCCAAGGTATTGGCGTGACGCTTGAGTTCTTCGCCGGCGGCGGCGCCCTCTTCGGCGTTGGCGGCGACTTGTTGGGTGACGCGTTCCATCTGGCTGACGGCCTTGGCGATCTGATCGATGCCGCGTTCTTGTTCTTCGCTGCCGAGACGAACTTCCTTGACAAGGGCGGCGACGCTCTTGACGAGTTCATTCACGCTTTGGCTCGCTTGGGCGACCTGATCGAGCTTCTGCTTGCCGCTGCTGGCGCTTTGGATGGATTCCTCGATTAGCTGCGTGGTGTCCTTGGCGGCTTGGGCGGAGCGTTGGGCGAGGTTGCGCACTTCGTCGGCGACGACGGCGAAGCCCATGCCGGCCTCACCGGCGCGGGCGGCTTCGACGGCGGCGTTCAAGGCGAGGATGTTCGTTTGGAAGGCGATTTCGTCGATGACCTTGATGATCTTGGAGATCTTGCTGGACGACGTGCTGATTTCGTTCATGGACTGCATCATTTGCGCCAGGGCTTCGTTGGCCTCTTCGGCGCGATGGGCGGCTTCTTCCATGCGGCTGGCGGCTTGTTTGGAATTGTCGGCGTTGCTGCGAGTCATGGAGTGGATTTCTTCGGTGGAGGCGGAAGTTTCCTCGAGCGAGGCCGCCTGGTCGGAGGCGGACTTCGACAGCGACATGCTGTAGCTGCTTACCTCCATCGAAGTGGTGCCGAGTTGTTGGGCGCTTTGGCTGAGTTCGGTGACGGCGGAGCGCAGCGAGCCGGTGAGGCCCTTGACCATCCAGAAGACGGCCGCGCCGATGACGAGAGCGACGATATTGAGCGCGAGAATAATCCAAAAGCTGGCGGTGGCCGTGGTGGCGGCCGAGGCCTTCAATTGCTCCATGGCTTGGCCTTGGCTTTCGGCGAGTTTTTTGCTGGTCTCGCTGATCACTTGCAGGCCGGGCAAGAGCTTCTCGTTCAGCAGGGCGATGGCGAGATCCATCTTTTGCTGCTCCATGAGGCTGCGGAGTTCGCTATGTTGCTGGCGGGCCGCTTCGAAGAGGCTGAGCAGCGAATTCACTTCGGCGGCTCCGGAACTCGAGCCAGAGGCAGCGGAGACGCTATCGCGATACTCGCGCGCCAAGCGCAGGAAGCTTTCCTCGGAACGCGAGAAACGTTGCCGCATGTTCTCGGCTTGGCCGCTTTGCTGGAGCATCATCGCGAAGGCAAGACCGCGTTCGGCGGCCACCATTTCTACTGCTTCCGTGCGGATCTGCGCGGCTGCATTCCGCAGCCGCGCCTTTTCGTTGATCGCCTCGTCGAGCATACCCCCGAGACGTTGATTGACAATAAGAGACCCTCCGCCTACGACGAGTGCGAGAGCGATTAGCAGACCGACGCTGCTCATCAACTTAGTGCTGGCTGAACTACGCATAATTATCCTGGCAACCTCCTTGTTGTTTACAGCGCCGGCTTGGGACACGGGCCAGATCCTGCTGGCGGCGAGTACCTGTCCGCTCCTGCCTTGGCTTCTTGTTCCTGGTAGACCGCTTCCCGCCGCTTACTGCTTGAACGAGAACTTCAAGTTCGCCACCGCCGCGGCGGCTTTGCCGTCTTCGGTAAAGGGAGTGAACTTCCAATCCTTGACGGCCTTGACCACGGTGGCCGATAGCATGGGATTTCCGGTGACAACCTTGACGTCAGCGACATCGCCGCCTTCACCGATCTTGACTTCGACTTCGACATCGCCTTGGATGCGCATTTGGCGGGCCATGGCGCTGTATTCGGGGTTCGGCTTGCGGACGGCGCTCTTGACGGCGTCGGCGTGAGTGACGCGGACCTCGGCGGCCGCGGAGAGCGCGAAGCTCGCCGTCAGGGCCAATACATAGAACGGATGATTTCGTTGTTTCATGCTTTGTTTCATAATTCGTTGCTTTCTCCTCTCCCGGTCTGCGGGAACTATGGGTCTTATCGGTACGGGGGCGCGGAGATTGAATGGAAATTAAGGATGGGGTTCAAGCCGTGGCGGCTTCCTCGCGCGCGTGGCGTTTCAGCGCGGCGTCCATGCGCTCCGCCATGCGACGCAGCGTGACTACCTCTCGCGCCGCACCAAGCAATACCGCCTCGCGCGGCATGCCATAGACCGTACAACTAGCTTCATCCTGCGCGATGGTCCAGCCGCCAAGTTTGCGGATAGCGAGCAAGCCCTCGGCGCCATCGTTGCCCATGCCGGTGAGAATCGCCGCGACGCAATCCTTACCGGCCACACGCGCGACGGAGTGAAAAAGGACATCGACGCTGGGGCGTTGGTAGCGGACTTGCGGCCCATCCTTCACGGCGACGCGCCAGCCGCTCGGGCCGCTTTCGAGAAGCAGGTGGAAATTGCCGGGGGCGATGAGTACCGTGCCCGGCTCGACGGCGTCGCCGTGTTGGGCTTCGCGGACACGCATCGGAAGGTGGCGGTCCAGGCGTTCGGCGAAGGAGCGGCTGAAGCCCGCCGGGATGTGCTGCGCGATCAGGATGGGCGGGCAGTCCGCTCCAAAGTGTTCGAGAACGGTTTCCAGCGCGGGCGGGCCGCCGGTGGAAGAGCCGATGACGAGTAGCTTTCGTTTGTTGCCCTGCTGGGTGAAGAGGCCGGGGTTGGACTGATTGGCGTTTGAAGCCGTCGCATTGGGACTTGTGGCGGTGGCGAGAGCCGCCAACGTGGAGGCCTTGATTTCCGGCAATTTTGCCACTGCGGCGGCGCGAATCTTTTCGGCCAGAAGACCTTCCAGCGTCGCCACCGAATTGGGACCGGAGGGTTTAGGAACCACGTCAACGGCGCCCCAGCGGAGCGCTTCGAGGGCCGTGGCGCTGCCCGCTTGGCCGAGCGAACTAATCACGATTACGGGAAGCGGGCGGTAGCGCATGAGACGCTTCAGAAAACTGAGCCCATCCATGCGCGGCATTTCGAGGTCGAGAGTCAGGACGTCGGGCTCAAGGCTCAGGATCTTTTCGCGCGCGACGAAGGGGTCGGGGGCGGTGCCAGCGACTTCGATGCCAGGTTCCTTGCTGAGTGCATCCTGGAGGATACGCCGGACGAGAGCGGAATCGTCGATGATCAGGACGCGGACGGGCTTGGCGCCTCGGGTTAGGCCGTGATTTCGATCCAAGCGGCAATCCATCCTTCGTCGGTGCGTAGAGCGAGGCGTGTGCGGGCAGGGGGACTCGCGGCAGTGTGAGACGCCGCCGCGGGAAGCGCCGCGTTAGCGAGTTCAAGCCACTCTTGGGTTCGAAAAGGGCGGGGGCTTTCGAGGCAGAAAACTCCGCGGGCGTCCAACTGGCTTAGGTGGTTGCCACAAACGATGTTGCTGAGTTCGAGGAGAACGGCGGAAACCTCCTCGGAACTGGGCGTTTCGCCGTGGAAGCTTTCGGCAAGCGAACGCGCCAGCGTGGCGCTACAGGCGATGCCAAAAGCGCCATTCATCGGGCCCGTGAATTGCAAGCGCGAGGAGTGGCTGTTTGCTTGGCGGGGCGCCTCCCAATCGCTTGGCGCGGGGTTCACGAGCACCTCGTCGGCGGGACAGAAGAACATCGCCTCCAGAACGCCGGAGAGCGCTTGTTGTAGCCGGCCGGCCTCGAGAATTCCCGCCGCTAGAGACGCTTGGTCAAAAGCTGTTGTCGTCATCGCCGATGCCTCCCGGATTGCTGAGTAGAGCGGGATCGATCACCCGCTCGATTTCGTCGCGAAGTTTCTCGGGCGTGAAGGGTTTGGCGAGGTAGCCTTGAGCCCCGAGCTGCTCCAGGCGCTCACGGCGGACGGATGTGGAGTCCGTCGAGATGACGATGACCGGGAGGTGGGCGAGATTCGACTGGCCTCTCAATTCGCGGACGAACGTCTCGCCGTCCATGACGGGCATGTTGATATCCGTAAGCACGACATCGACGCGTTCGCGAGAGAGAACGTCGAGCGCGTCCTTGCCGTTGCTCGCCTCGTGACAGCGGCCGAGTTCGAAACCCGAGACGTCGAGCACGCGGCGGATCATCTTCCGCATCGCCGAGGAATCGTCGACCAAAATTACGTCCAGTGACATTGCATGTACCTCCTGATTCCGTCTAGGCGCAAGGGCGTAGTCCCGTTTGGCGCGAGGAAAGTTCGCGGGCTTCCGCGCCGGCTTCCTGCACGGTGAGCTTGCCCGTATCGATATCGAGACGGAGCGTGCGCGAAACCGAGCCGCCCGTCTCCTCGGCGTGGATCATGACGCCGGCCTTCCAGAAAATTTTCTTGAGCTGCAAATAGTTGCGCTTGCCGATGTTGAAGACGCCGTCGCCATCGAGAACTTGGGCGCCGCCCGCCACGCGAACGACCAGGCGCTTCTTGTCGGCGCCCAGCTTATAGGCGCTCTTGAAGAGCAGCGGGATTCCCGTGTCGGCGTAGAGATAGGGATTGTTCGCCGCCTTGGCTGGATCGTTGGCCGACTCCGGCAACATGAAGTGCAGCAGTCCCGCGACGCGCGTGGAGGGATCCCAAATCGCAACGCCAATGCAGGAGCCCAGTCCATAGGTAACCAGGCATTCTCCGGGTTGCGCCGAGACTTTACAGTCTCCGACACCGACGGCGATCATAGGCTATTTCTCCGGGTGGATGGGTTCGACGCCGGGCGTGATGCCGAGGGAGGCGAGAGTCCCGGCTTGGGCTTGCGGTAGATGGCGACCTGCACGTGCTCCAGCCCGTGGGAGATTCCGTTCAGGCTTTCCGAATGACCGATGAAGAGATAGCCGCCGGGCTCGATCTTCGACGAGATCGCCGCGACGACCTTTTCCTGAATGGCGCGGTCGAAGTAGATCATGATGTTGCGGAGGAAGACGACGGGGAAGGGCCCTTCGGCGGGCAGGCCCTCCATGAGATTCTGCCGTCGGAATTCCACCATGGAACGAATCTCGGGACGGATCTTGTAGTGCCCCGCGTTCTCGCCCTTGCCACGAAGCAAGTAGCGGCGCTTCCATTCTTCGGGTAAATCCCGGAAGCGGTCCTGCGGGTAGATGCCGAGGCCGGCGGTCTTGAGGACCCGCGTGGAAATGTCGGTCGCCAGAACCGAAGCCCGTAGCGAGGCCAGCGCGCCGAGCTCTTCCCACAAGGCAATGGCGATGGAATAAGGTTCCTCGCCCGTGCTGCTGGCGGCCGTCCAGACGGGAATGCGCGCCCGCTCCTTGAGTTCCGGCAGAATGCGGTGGCGCAAGAATTCAAAGTGCGCGGGTTCGCGAAAGAAGCTGGTGTAGTTGGTGGTGAGGCAATCGATCATCCCGGCTAGCAAATCGCCGCCGCGAGGGTCGGCGCCGTCGCGTTCGACGGCGGCGAGATATGCCTCGATACTCGCGAAAGAATTGCGCCGCGACTGCTTCCACAGCCGCGCCGTCACCATCTCTTCCTTGCCATCCTGGATGTCGATGCCGGCGGTGTTGTAGATGAAAGACTGGACGCGGCGAAAGGTTTCGGGCTTGAGCTTCGGCGGCGCGTTGGCCGCTAGCAACCCGGACGGCGTGGCGGGGGCGCTTGCGATAGCCATGGAAGCTTCCGCCTAGCCGATGGCTAGAGCTAGCTCCTGGACGCAGACGCTTTCCTTACGGCCATCGTTCTTGCTGGACTGCGATTCGTCGCGATGGTGGCGGTCGCGATAGATCGCTTCGAGATCCAGAATCAAGCCCACGCGGCCATCGCCGAGGATCGCGCCTCCGGCGACGCCGGAGGTATTCTTCAAGCTCGAGCCGAGACTTTTGATCACGACTTCCTGTTTACCGATGAACTCGTCGACCAGGAGGACGAAGCGCTTGCCTTCGGTCTCGGCGACGATCATCAAGCCATCCTGGCTCGGCTTGCCGCTGCCGGCGACGTGCAGCGCATCTTCGAGGCGGACGATGGGAAGCAGCGCATTGCGCACCATCACCATCTCGCCCTTGCCTTGAACCGTATTGACTTGACCGTCGGCGGGACGGAACATTTCTTGGACCGAATAGATGGGAACGATGAAGCGTTCGCGGCCGACACCGACCACCAAGCCTTCGATGATGGCGAGGGTGAGCGGCAGTTTCAAGAAGAATGTCGTGCCACGGCCAGCCTGCGACTGGATATCGATTTTCCCGCGCAGCTTTTGGATCTGCTTCTTGACGACGTCCATGCCGACGCCGCGGCCGGAGAGATCGGTGACCTTCTCGGCGGTGGAAAAGCCGGGTTCGAAGATCAGTTGGAAGATGTCGGAGTCGGCGAGGCTTGCGCCCTCTTGGATGAGGCCGCGCTCGGCGGCCTTGGCGAGGATCTTGTCTTTGTTTAGGCCCCGGCCATCGTCGACGATTTCGATCTGGATGTGATCGGCTTGGCGATAGGCTTTCAACTGAATCGTACCCGCGCGGTTCTTGCCGGTGGCTTGGCGCTGCTCGGGAGTTTCGATGCCATGGTCGATGGAGTTGCGAACCATGTGCATGATCGGATCGGTGAGTTCTTCGATGATGGTCTTGTCGAGTTGGGTGTCTTCGCCGAAGAATTCGACTTCGGCCAGTTTGCCGGCCTTGCGGCAGGTGTCGCGGACCAAGCGGTTGACGCGCTGGAAGAGCGAGCCGACGGGAACCATGCGAGTGGCCATGGCGACCTTTTGAACTTCTTCGGTAACCCGGCGCAATTGCGTGAGATTGCGCTGGAGGCGCGCGTTTTTCATGCCCGCGAGTTCGGGATCGAGGCGGACCATGGACTCCGCAATGACCATTTCGCCGACCATGTCGAGGAGATAGTCCAGCTTCGAGGTATCGACGCGGATCGCGTGGGTTTCGGCGGCGCCGCGTTTCGCCGTGGATTGGTTCCCGGCGGCTTGGTTCGCCGCGGCTTGATTTACGGCGGCTTGGTGCGCAGCGGCTTGGCTCGCGGCTGGATTGGCGCCGTCTGGCGGGACGGATTCGACTGGAGCGGTGCTTGGCGCTGCGGAATGGGGCGCCTGCGCGGCCGGGATGGGGGCCGGGGCGGGCACGGGGCTGGGCTCTGGGGAGCTGGTGGCGAGCAAGTTTGTAGCGGACTCGGGAGCGACGGGCGCGGACGAGGCGTTCGCGCGACCGCCGGACGCCGCCGGCGGCTGGGGGGTTTGCAACGCGTCCTGCGTCGCGGAACTTGTCTCTCGTGTTTCTCCTTGCGCGGCGAGCTTCAGGCGGCGGACCAGATCGGCGTGCGGCTGCGCGGGCAGTAGTTCGCCGCGTAGTTCTGCCTCAATGCGATTGGTTTCGCGGGAGACGAAATCGCTGCCTTCCAAGGTCAAGTCGATCAAGACCGGCGTCATCAGCATTGCGCCGTTTCGCGCGAGATCGAGAATGGTTTCGACTTCGTGCGAAACCTGCTGGATCGCCTCGAATTCGAGGAAACCCGCCAGACCCTTGATCGTGTGGAAGCTACGGAAGACCGAGTGGAGGGTTTCGCGGTGCGCGGGATCCTTCTCGATCACAAGTAGGCCGGCTTCGACGTTTTGAAGATGTTCGCGCGCTTCGAGCAGAAAATCCCCGACGAGTTCGGGATCTTGGCTGAGTACGCTATTAGAAGACGGGGGCGCTGAAGCTGCGATGGTGGCGGGAGCTGTTGCGCCAGACGTGATCGCTTCGCTCCCAGACGCGAGCGCTTCGCTCAAAGCGTCAAGAACGGATTCGAAGCGCCGTCTCGCGGTGTCGTCTTGAGGCTCGGCGTGGAGATGGCGAGCGGCTTCGGCCAACTGCACGGCCACGCTGCGGTCGGCATCCGCCGTCAGTAGCGCGCCCAGCGACGCGAGGCTCGCTTCCATGCCGGGAAAATCCTCGAGCAAATAGCGCTCGGCGATCCGGTCGAGATGATCCTTCAATGGAGCCAGTAGTGGAGACATGTTTCGCCTTGGAGTTAGGTGGAGTGATGAAACAGAAGCGCTAGTTGACGAGCGTGCCGAGCGCGTTCAATTCTTGCGCCGTCATCACGGCGTCGATGTCGAGCAGGATCTTCACCTTGCCCTTGGACTTGGCCATGCCAAGCAAGCCCGTGGTGCTGACCTCGCCGCCGAAGTCGGGCGTGTCCTCAATATCGGCTTCGCTCAGGGTGAGAACTTCGCTGACGGCATCCACCAAAGCGCCGATGAGAATCTGGCCGTCGTCACCTTCGACTTCCGTCACGATGATGCAGGTTCGCTGGGTGTATTCCGCGGACGGCATGGCGAACTTGAGGCGCAGGTCGACCACGGGAATTACCTTGCCACGCAAGTTGATGACGCCCTTGGTGTAGTGAGGCGTATGCGGTACGGCCGTGATTTCTTGCAGGCCCATGATCTCGCGCACTTTCATAACCTGAATGCCGAACTCTTCATTGGCCAGATGGAAGGTGAGGTACTTGCCGCCGCGGTCCTTACCAATGGTTGTTGGGGCGCCCGCGATTGTGGCGTTCGCCGGGGCGGGCGAAGGGGTAGATACGGTCATTTTCGTCTCCGAGGCGGCGCCGTTCGATCTTGCTACCGCCGCCTAGGACCCTTATCGGAGCAATGAAGGAGCTTTTGAGGGAATCGTAAGGGAGCGGAGATAATCCTGGATGGCGCTAAGTTCCGGCGTCATGCCGCGAGGGGTCCGGTGCATGAGGCGATCGGAGGCGAACTCGTCGGCCTCGCGCTCCCATTGCGCTTGCATGGCGCGGAAGCCCGAGGGAAGCTCGTTCGGGCGTTTCGGATCGTGATGCAGGCCGTTCGAGAGGACGATGGAGATAAGCGGGATGGTGGACATGTCCGCGGTAGTGGAAGGCCTAGCCTCGCGAACACCGTGACGCAAGCGAATGTGGCCAATCGCGTGAGCGAGGTGGCGGGCGAGTTCATCTTCGGACTTCACGGCCAAAAGAAGCCGGGCGGGAACGATCGCAAATCCACCTGGCAGTACGATTAGCTCCGTTCGATTGGAGCGGACTACCTCGAATAGGACAGATGGGGAGGTTGTATCCAGTTCGTCGCTGAGGCGGGCGAGGAGCGCGGCAATCTCACGATTTTCAAAGAGCGGAGACTCCTTTAGAAATTCCTCGCGCAGCCGAGCGCCCAAAGATTTCAATCTGGTTTCGGTCTTCGGCTCCTGAGCCGTTAAGGCCAATGCCAGGGCGATCCACACTGCCGCGCGGCGGAGCATGCGCGTGAGACGCCTCACAACCGGTTCGGGTTACTCGGTTTCCAAGGCCTTGCGGCTATAGAAGCCATGGTAGAGACCCGACAACGGCGCGCGGCTGAGAAGCGGGAGCAAGACGGCCGTCAGCAGAACGCTGACGATGACCGCGTAGTAGGTGAAGTCCTTCATCGCCTCCGCGCCTGGAACTTGGGCGGCGATGGGAAGATCGGCGAGCACCGCCGAGACGAGTCCCTTGGGCACCATGACGCTCATCAAACTCAATTCCGCGACGGCGATCTCTTTCTCGCGGCCCACGGTGAGCTTCACCAAGAAGAAGCGCGCTAGATAAATCGCTCCGATCAATCCGGCGGCCAGCGCCATGCTGCGGAAGTCGTCGAGTTTGATGGAGACGCCGAGAAAGAGGAAGAAGAAAGTCTTGAGCAGGAAGAGCACCTCCATGAAGAAGCTCTTGTCCTTATCCTCGATGGTGGCGAAGGTGCGGCCGCGGAAGACGGCGATCTTGTCGATCGGAATGCGTTCGTGGTTGGTGAGCGTCGCGCCGAAGGCGAGGACGGCGATGGCGCCGGAGAAGCCCAGGAGGTCGGCGGTGCCGTAGACGATGAAGGCTGCGGCGAGCGTCGTGAAAATCGTGTGGGGGAATTGGCGAACGGTATCGAGGACCAGAAGCCAGAGGATGCCGCCCACCAGACCGACGATGGCCGCGAAGGTCAGCGAACTCAAGATGCCGCCGAAGATTTTGATGGGCTCCACATGTCCGGCGCGGTGGGCTTCGATCAGACCGAGCAGCAGCAAGACGCAGAGTACGTCGCCGATAGCGGACTCCATGACGAGAATGGTGCCCGAGGGCTCCTTGACGTTCATCGACTTCACCAGCGCGATGACGACGGCGGCGGAAGTGCCGCCGAGAATCGCGCCCAGCATGAAAGCGGCGAGCGGTTGTAAGGCCATCACGTAGACGCCGAAGGCCGTCACGAGCGCTATGGTGACGGCGAAAGTAGCGAGCGTAAGCCGCAGAGTCGGGCGAATCGATTGGAGGAAGACGTCGGGGTCGAGGGTAATGCCGCTTTCGAAAAGAATCACTAGGAGCGCGATCGAGCTTATGACTCTGCCCACTTGGCCGAAATCGGAAGGCTGCACCAAGTGAAAGACAGGCCCGATCAAGATTCCCAGGAGCGTCAGCGACAAAACGTCGGGAATTTTCGTCTTGGCGAACAGCGCCGTGAAAAAGTGCGCTATAAAAACGAGCACACCGATGATTAGGATTACTTCAGCCATGGCTCTCCCGATTGTAGATGGCGAATCGCTTTGTTCGGGCTTGTTTGTCGATGAATTCGCGTATGCGATTTAGACATTTATTCCTGTGGATGGCGGCGGCCGCTTGCTGGGCGCAGCCGGCGCGGCCAAGGATCGGGCTGGCGCTGGAGGGCGGGTCGGCGTTGGGTCTGGCCCATGTCGGGGTGCTGGAGTGGCTGGAGGAGAATCGCATTCCGATTGACGCGGTTGCGGGCACGAGCATGGGAGGGCTCGTGGGCGGGCTCTATGCGTCGGGCAGCACCCCGGCGGAGTTGCGCGAACTGGTGAAGAAGGCGAAGTGGGGCGAATTGCTGGGCGGCGAATCGAAGTTTGGCGACTTGGCTTACCGGCGCAAGGAAGACAAGATCGCTTATCCGAATCGCGTGGAGTTTGGGATTTGGACGAAGGGCGTAGTGCTACCGGCGGCGTTGAACGAAGGCCATGAGATTGGCCTTCTCTTTAGCCGGCAACTGCAAGGGTATGGGGCGCTATCGAGCTTCGATGAGTTGCCGACGCCGTTTCGTTGCGTCGCGACGGACCTGGTTTCCGGGAAGGCGGTGGTCTTCGAGAAAGGGAGTTTGCCGTTGGCCTTGCGCGGCACAATGTCGTTGCCGGCGCTTTTTTCCCCGGTGCGAAAGGGCAAGGAGGTGTATGTGGATGGCGGCGCGCTGGATAACCTGCCGGTGAACGTGGCGCGCCGGATGGGTGTGGACATCGTGATCGCGGTGCATCTGAACAAGGGATCGGTGGACCCCGCGCGGCTCGGAGATTTCGCTTCGGTGATGGGGCGCAGCATTAGCGTGATGGTGGCGGCGGCGGAAATGCGAACGATTGAGCAGGCGGACGTGGTGTTGGTCGCGGATTTGCCGGGAGTTGACTCGATGGCCTTCCAGAAGGCGGAGCAGATCGCCAACGCGGGCAGGGCGGCGGCGCAGGCGAAAGCGAATTTGTTGCGGCGCTTCGCGTTGGACGAAGAGGCTTACGCGGCATTTGCCCGCGAGCGCGCTGGCAGAAAACGCGCAGCGGCCGGTGAGTATGCGTTCGTGCAGGTCTCCGGTACTGGGGCGGCGAGCGACGCCGCGATACAGAAGGAACTCGATGCGGTCTTGAAGAGCGGCGGAGCGGCGGAAGAGAAGCTGGCCGGGTTTGAGGCGGCGCTTACGCACATCGTAGGTCTTGGGTGGGTGGCCAGCATGCGCTACGAACGCGTTGAGCGCGACGGCAAGACCGGGCTTGATGTGCAGGTGAGTCTGCGGGGCGTTGCGCCGGTGATCGTGAATCCGGCGGTGGAGATCAACGGCGCGGACACTTCGAATTCGCGATTCAGCATCGGCAGCCGGATCACGTGGCTCGACCCGTGGGGCTTCCGCAGCGAGTGGCGCAACGACATTTGGTTTGGGGCGCGCATGGGAGCGGCGACGGAGCTGTACAAGCCCTTCCGTCCCGGCGGCCGCGTATTCTTCGCGCCTCGGGCTTATGTGGACAGCGGCCTTTTCGACGTTTTCGCGGAACGCGATTCGATCGCCGAATACCGTTTGCGCCAGCAGGGCGTGGGTGGCGACCTGGGCTGGACCTTGAACCGCTTTTCGGAACTGCGCGCCGGATATTCCTGGAACTGGATTCGCGCGCGGCAGCGCGTAGGCTTGCCGGTATTCCCGAGCGTCAGCGCGAACCGCGAGGTAGCGAGGGTCCGCTACAACTTTGAAGGCCAGGACGACAACATCGTTCCCCGGCACGGGCTGCGATTCCAAGCGCGGGCGGAATACTATCCTCGCGGGACGGCGCTGATTAGCAATTATGGGATCGGGGAGGTGCGTAGCAGCTATTTGCATCGCACGACGAAACAGACTTCGCTGGTGGCGGGATTTTCCGGTGGCGCGACGTTGGGGCCGATCCAGTCGCCGCTCTTGGCGTTCGACATCGGCGGGCCGCAGCGGCTGGGCGCGTACGGCATCAATGAGCTGCTGGTGAAGCAGTACGCGATTGGCACGGTGGGCGGATTGTATGAACTCAAGAACGACGGCAATCTTTTTGGGAGTAAGGTCTTCTTGGTGGGGCTCGCACAAGGCGGGCGCTACGCGGGGATTGACAATGACGCGAAGTGGCCGGCGAATTTGACGGGGGCGATCGTGGTGAAGACCTTCGTGGGACCGATGTTCCTGGGCGGCAGCGTGGGAGACCGGGGCAGGCATCGCTGGTATTTTGGCGTGGGGAGGTTCTTCTAGAGATGCTGCCGGCGTTGGGTTGTGATGGCGCGCGAATCGTGGCGCGGGAGACGGGGCGCGAGGTGTTGCTCCATGGCGTGAACGTGAGCGGCATGGAATATTCCGATACGCCGCTGGCGGGCGTAACGCCGGATGAGCTGACTACTATCGTGCGCGGTTGGGGCGCGAACGTGGTGCGGATTCCGTTTACGCAGTCACTGGTGATGCAAGGCCGCGATGGCGACGACAGTGGCGACGACTATGTCGCAGAGTTGCAAGAGTTGGTGTGTTGGCTAGGGGAGCTCGGCGCGTATTCGATCTTGGACTTGCAGTGGTTGGACCGGGAAAAAATCTGGGGGCCTGGAGACAATCGCGTGCCGCCCGAGCCTAATGATGAGACCCCGGATTGCTGGGCAAAGCTGGCCGAAGCTTTTCGCGGGCGGCCCGAGGTGATCTTCGATTTGTTCAACGAGCCACATGATATCGACGCGGCTTTGTGGAACGAGTGGGCTTTGCGGCTAGCCGGAGCGATCCGGACGGTGGACCCGGCGCGGGTGCTGATGGTGAGCGGCGTGGGCTGGGCCTATGACTTGCGCGGCGTCGAATTGACTCTGGCGGACGTGATTTATTCCACTCACGTCTATCCATGGATGAGTCAGGACTGGTGGTCACATTTCGGCCATAAGGCCGGAGAGGCGCCGCTTTTCGCGGGCGAATTCGGGGGAGGCCCAGACGACCTCGCGTGGGGGCGTAAGTTATTGGCCTACATGCGCGAACTGGGCATGGGCTGGGCGGCCTGGAGCTGGCGCGATAAACCGCACTTGCAACACCAAGGAATTCCGACGGAATTTGGCGATTTGGTGCTCGAAGCTCTGCACCGGAATCCGCCGGTGGCGGAAAGCGCCCAAGGCCGCCGTTGACGCCCGGCCCGCGCGGGATTAGCCTGTAGGTAGCAGGTCTTCGGCAGTGAATCGCTTCGCTTCTTCCCGGCATTTTCTGTACATGGGAAGCGTCGCGCTTATACTCGGGGCCATGTCGGCTTGGGTGGCCTACCAATGGATGCCAGCGTGGATTCCGGCTTCACTTTTCTTCTTTACGGCGCTGCTACTTTTCTGGTTGCATCTGCGGCCTGCAATTGAGGTGACGGACCGCGAGATCACGATCGGCCAGCGCTCCTTTGCGTGGAGCTCGATTACGAAAATTCAGACTACGGGCTGGCTGACGCCGCTGGTGCTGCGGCTGACGATGGACGATGGCAGCAAGGCGGTCTTGATCTTTCCGGGCGACCTCGAAAGCTCCAGCCGTTTGCGGGAAATCGTCACCAGTTGCGCGCCGCATGCGCTGCTCGATGGGCAACCGCAGCGGAAACGCCAAGCCACCATCGCAGTGCGCGATAACAAGAACGAGCGTACAGAGCGTTACCCGCTCTTGACTCGCGAGGACGAGGCGGAAGTGGAGCGCATGTTCCAGCGGCTGCGCGAGGTGGGGAACCTCGATTCGCAATCCTCATCGTCCGAGGACAAGTAAACATTGTCCATTTTCAATAAGTGGATTGCGCGCCTGGCGGTGCTGGTGATCGTGTCCCTGTTGTTGTATTCCGAACACGAGACGATCTTGCGCAACTTGGCGCTGTATTTGGTCTACTCCGAAGAGCCAATGAAGGCGGACGTGATCTTGGTGTTGGGCGGCGATTTTCAGGGGCAGCGGGTGATGAAGGGTTGCGAACTCGCTCAGCAAGGCTATGCGCCGAAAATCTGGGTGAGTGGGCCCGATGGAGTTTATGGGCTGCGGGAGGCCGATCTTGCCGTCGACTATGCGATTCAGCATGGTTGCCCCGCGAACTTGTTGGAGCCCTTCTACAGCAAAGCGAATTCGACCCTCGACGAAGCGCGACTCTTTCGCGACCGCTCGGCGGCGGCGAAGGTCAATTCGTATCTTTTGGTGACGAGCAACTTTCACACGCGACGCGCGGCGAAGCTGTTCCGGCGCGAAATTCCCGGCGTGCCTTTCCGCTCCATCGGCGCGGAGGACAAAAGTTTCGACCCGGCGTCTTGGTGGCAATCGCGGCCCTCGCGCAAGGTCTTCGCGTTTGAGTGGTTAAAGACGGTGACGGAATGGGTGGGGATGTAATGAAGCAGGAAACGAAGTCATCGCCATTTCGCGAGACCGTCGCGATCGCTTGGCCTTACTTGCGGCCGTATCGCGGCGGCTTGGCGCTGGGCTTCGTCGCGCTAGTGCTTAAGGTGGCGAGTGCAACGCTAGTGCCGTTGATCTTGCGGGACGGCTTTGACGCGCTGCTCGCGGGCTTCGACGTCCGCAAGCTATGGGTCTTCGCGGCTTGGGTGATCGGCGCGTCGTTGGTGCGTGGCGTCATGCAGTATTACATGCGCTTGAAGCTGGTAAGCATTTCCCGCGACGTTGAGTTCGACATCCGGAACGACATTTTCGCGCAGCTGACGCGGCTTTCGACGGACTTCTACCAAGGCATGCGCACGGGCGACATCATGGCCCGCACCACCAACGATCTGAATCAAGTGCGCATGATGCTGGGGCCGGGCGTCATGTATTGGACCGAGACGATGCTGACGACGATTCTCGCGATCACCGTAATGGTTTCCGTTGATTGGGAGTTGACATTGATCGCCTTGATTCCCGCGCCGCTGGTGAGTTTCGCCGTCGTTTACTTTGGGCAGCGCATACATAAGCGCTTCGAGGCCATACAAGAACAGTTCAGCGATATCTCAAGCCGAGCGCAGGAGAATTTGACGGGGGCGCGGATCGTGCGGGCCTATGCGCAGGAAGACGCCGAGATTGAGAAGTTCGCCGCGCTGAACCGCGACTACATCAAGGCGAATATGGGTCTGGTACGCGACACAGGGATGTTCTATCCGTTGCTGCAGGCGCTGGTAGGATTGACGTTTTTGCTGGTGATGTGGGCGGGCGGGTGGCGGCTGGCGCAAGGGCAATTGACCTTGGGCGGCTTCGTGATGTTCCAGAGCTACATGGGCATGTTGATCTGGCCGATGATCGCCTTCGGCTGGGTGATCAATTTGACGCAGCGCGGGATGGCGAGCTTGAAGCGCATCCGGGAGATTCTGGACGCAAGGCGGGGCATCGCGGCGCCGGCGGCGCCGCTTGCGTTGACGGAGCCCGTGCGGGGCGAATTGCGGCTGGAGAATGTCACGGTGCGCTATGGCGAAGTGACGGCGCTGCGGGACGTTTCGCTCACGATCCCAGCGGGAGCGTCGGCGGCGATCGTGGGACATACGGGCAGCGGCAAGTCGACGCTATTGCAGTTGTTTCCGCGCCTGCTCGACCCCACTGAGGGCCGTGTGCTGCTGGATGGAATCGATGTGCGCAGCGTCGATCCGGAGGCCCTGAGGCGCTGGATTGGATTCGTGCCGCAAGAGACGTTTTTGTTTTCGAATAGCCTTGAAGAGAATATTCGGCTCGGCGCGCCGGGCGCGAACCGCCAGGCCGTGGAAGCGGCGGCGGAGAAGGCGGGCTTGGCGGGCGACGTCGCGAGTTTTCCCTTGGGTTACGAGACGATGCTCGGCGAGCGCGGCATCACGCTATCCGGCGGGCAGAAGCAGCGGACGGCGATCGCGCGGGCTTTGTTGCGCGAGCCAGCGGTATTGATCCTGGACGACGCGCTTTCGGCGGTGGATACGATTACCGAGGAAAAGATCCTGCACCATTTGGCGGAGGCGGTTCGCGGGCGGACGTCGTTGTTCGTTTCGCACCGGGTTTCGACGGTGAAGGATTGCGACATAATCTTTGTGCTGGAAGGCGGCGAAATCCAGGAACAGGGTACCCACGCCGAACTGATCGCGCGGGGCGGCTACTACGCCGAGCTGCACCAGAAGCAGCTTCTTGAAGAAGAACTAGAACAGGTTTCCTAAATTTATGATTCTCCCTATCCTTGCGCTGCTCGCGCAGAGCCCCGAAATATTGCAAAGCTGGGCGCATGTGGACGCGACGCAAAACGCCATTCAGGCCGAGTGGATCCAGTTGACCGAGATCGAAGCGCCATCGAAGCAAGAGAAGCTGCGCATCGACTACATGAAGAAGGCCATGGCACGCGTGGGCTTGCAGAGTATCCAGCAGGACGAGATGGGTAATGTTTGGGGCGTCTATAAGGGCACAGGCGGCGGTCCGGAAGTGGTCTTCGCGGCGCATATGGATACCGTGTTTCCGATGGGTACGAAGATCAAGGTGCGCGAGGAGAACGGCAAGTATCACGCGCCGAGTATTTCCGATGATACTGGAGCGCTGGTGGCGCTCTTGCATGCCTTCGACGCGATGAAGCAGAGCGGGGTAAAGACGAAGGGCGATATCGTTTTTCTCGCGACCGTGCAGGAAGAGATTGGCCTCTACGGCGCGAAGCATTGGCTAGAGAAGCGCGCGAAGAAGCCGGATATGTTCCTCGCGGTGGATAGCCGCTTGGGGGGCATCAGCTATGGCGCGCTGCGCATCGAGCAATACCGTTTTGTGTTTGAGCACCCGAGCATGCATACGCTGGCAAGCCGCGGCAGGCCGTCGACGGCGAAGGCGGCGGCGCGCGCGATTCTGGCGATCGGCGAGATTCCCCTGCCCTCGCCCGCCGAGGGCAGCCGCATGAATTTGCCGGTGGTGAACGTCGGCGTGATCGGCGGCGGGACCGTTCCGAACGCAACGCCGGGGCAGGTGTTCTTCACGACGGATATTCGCAGCCTCGACACGCCCACGAAGATGAAGCTGGTGGAGGATGTGAAGTCGGCGGCGCAACGGGCGGCGAATCAGGAAGGCGTGCAATTGAAGATTGAGGCGATCAACGAGCCTATCGATTACTCGAAGGCGCTTTCGAAAGAAGAGCGTTTGAATCATGCGCTGGTGAAGAACGTGGTGGCGGTGACGGACCAGATGAAGTTGAACGGAGAGAGGAAGACCGTGCCGGTGGATATGGGGTCGGACGATCACAATATCGGCGTGGCTTTGGGCATTCCTTCGGTGGGCATCGGCGCGATAATCGGCGCTGGAGCGCATTCCCTGGAGGAGACGGCGGAAAAGGCGAGCATCATTCCGGGGACCAAGTACATGATTCTGCTGGCGGCGACTTTGGGGAACTTGTAGGGGTGATGGCGGGCGGGCCAGCGCTGATCTCGAAGATTGTTCCGGCGGCGGAGATTCTTCGTGCGCTGGAAGAGCTACCGGACTTTCTTGCGGCGCGCGGGTACACGGAATGCTCCGTGATGCACGGGTGGGGATCGGCGCAGCCGGTCGATGCGTTATGGAAGCAAACCGGAATTGTGGTGCAAGCTTTGCTGGAATTCGTGGCAGCTGCGCGGGAACGCAGGGACTTTGTTGCGGGCGAATCCGATCTTTATGTTGATGTGGTGGAACCGGCCGCGCAGTTCTTGTTCTGCCACGAGAGCGATATTCACCTCAAGTGCGAGGACCCGGAGTTGCGGGAGGCCTTTCGCGGCTTTTTGGAGAAGTTGGGGATCGCAGTCAGCTACGCTTCCACATAGCCCAGCCGATCCGCGCGTAATCGAGACCGCTCACCAAGGTCGCCACGGCGCAGGCCCAGAGCCAACGGTTTAGCGCGGCGTCGCTCAATAGAAAGCACGCCCCTAGCGCGCAGAGCTGTAGGATCGTGCTTAGCTTGCCCCAGATACTTGGCTGGAAATCGCGCCGCTTGGTCTTGCGGTAGATCAGCGCGCTGCCCGCGAGAATTATCGCATCGCGCCCCAAGACCATCGCGAGCAACCACGCCGGGAAACGGCCTTCCCCAGCCCAAGCGACCGTGACGCCGGTGACGTAGAGCTTGTCCGCGAGCGGATCGAGGTACTGTCCGATTTGCGATTGGACCTTAAGGACGCGCGCAAGATAGCCGTCGAAGGCGTCAGAAATCGCCCCGGCAAAGAAGGTCCACCAAGCCCAGGGGTGATGCGCGATCACCATCCAAGCGACGACGGGAGCTAAGAGAAGACGCCCCAGGGATAGGGCATTCGGAAGATGACGCACTCTACTTGAGGTTACTAGGTGGCCGACGCCGGGGCTTCGGCGCGCATCGCGGGCTTGGGCGCTTCGTGGACGGCGTGTTGGCGGTCGTCGAAGCGTCCGAAGATCATCTTGCCCGCCGTGGTCTGCAGCACGCTGGTGACCGAAATATCGATGGTCTTCGAAATCATGCGGCGGGCATTGTCGACCACGACCATCGTGCCGTCGTCGAGATAGGCGACGCCTTGAGTGGCTTCCTTGCCCTCTTTCAAAATGAAGACGCGCATGATCTCACCTGGCAGGACGACGGGGCGCATGGAATTCGCAAGATCGTTGATGTTCAGAACATCGACGCCGTGGAGTTGGGCGACCTTGTTGAGGTTGAAGTCGTTGGTGACGATCTTGCAGTCGTACATTTTGGCTAGCTCGATCAGCTTGATGTCGACTTCCTTGACCTGCGGGAAGTCTTCCTCGACGATTTGCAAATTGAGCTTCGGCATCTTTTGCAGGCGCTGGAGAATGTCGAGGCCGCGGCGGCCGCGGTTGCGTTTGAGAGAGTCGCTGGAATCGGCGACCATTTGCAGTTCGCGGAGCACGAACTGGGGGATCACCACGACGCCATCGAGGAAATTCGTCTCGAGAACGTCGGCGATGCGCCCGTCGATGATGACGCTGGTATCGAGGATCTTGAAGCTGCCCTTGGCGGACTTCTCCCCGCCGAAAACGCCGCCCAGCGCCGCAAGGTTGAGCAGGTCGCCCTTATTGGCGCCCACGGCCAGTCCGATATAGGCCATCAAGACCAGGACCGAAATTTGGAGGAAAGAGACGGTTCCCGTGGCGCTACTGAGCGACTGGCGGAGCACGGCGGACACAAGGAACGCGCCGACGATCCCAAGCAGCGAACCGATAGCGGCGCCGATCAGGCGCTTTAGGCTCACCTCGCGGAGTTGCAGTTCCGCGAAAACCAGGAAAGCGGCAAGAACGAAGCCAATCCCCGCGCCACCGGCGGACGATAAGTCAAAAGGCTGCAGGAACCATCCAGAGGCCGTCAAAACGGCGGCAAAGAGCGCCCGAAGCAGCAAGAGGTCCCACATGTCAAAAAGCCCGGTGCTAATGATAGCACCGGGCCCAAGAAAACCCTAGATTTTGTCGAAAGCTTTACAGAACGGTTACAGCGGATAGCGCCAGACGGAACTACCGTGCCTTGGCGAGTCTACAGTGCCTTGGCGAGTCTACAGCGCCTTGGCGAGTCTACAGTGCCTTGGCGAGTTCTTCGGCGAACGCGCTCGTCCCCGTGTTGGACGGACGGTTGCGGCGCTTGTCGCCAGCCGGGCGGTCGCCCGCTGCGCGGTCGCCTGCTGGGCGATCACCTGCGGGACGGCCAGCGGGGCGGTCGCCACGATTGAAGTCCGGGCGCCCATCCATGCGGGGACGGCGTTGGAAATCGCCACGCGGCGCGTCGCCAGCCGGACGGCCTTCGAGGCCCTTCGGTGCGCCTTTGCCCTTGGGCGGTTGCGCGGGGTTGGCACGCAGCAACTTGTCTTCAAGCGGGGCGCGATCAAATCGACGGATGATTGACTGCATCTCTTCGCCGTTGGGCGCTTCGATGAAGGCAAAGCCTTTGGACTCTTGGGTTTCTGGATTGCGGATGACTTTGATGCTGTCCGCGACCAGAGCTTCGGCATTCAGCCAGGACTGAATGTCGTCGGCCGTCACCCAAGTGGGAAGATTGCCAAGGAAAACCGTAAAGCTCATTCGGAGGGAAAACTCACTAAAAAGGGGATCTGACGTTCGGGGGCGCGGGAATGCACCCGTCAGGCACTATCGAGTATAGCATCGGGAGAAAGCGTTCACAACTGAAGGGAAAATTTTGTAAAGGTTTTTTTGTTTATTTTTGAATACGTTGCGGGGAACGGAGGCTGCCGGGAGGGAAGCGGGGCGGGATTCGGAGGCGGGCTTGGGGGTCAATGGCGGTGTGAAACGCCTAGCAACCTTGTGCGCAACCACATTATTTTTCGTTTTTCTGGGATGGCCGCAGTCCTCCTCATTACCGCCGCTGTCGGCGATTCCCGAGACGATTCAGGCCCCTCCCACGGTGGACTTGGCTTGGAAAATCCTGCCGTATAGAACCGTCGAGGACTCCTTCGGCCGGCGCGTCGCGCAGAGATTTTTCGCCGTTGAAATCCACGTCGGAAACAACTCGGGCCACGACCTTTTGGTAAGCGGTTTCTACTTCCGGCCTCCCGGCGAGTTGCACAAACAAAGCTTGGAACCAAACGACCCTTACTCGATGGTGCGCGGCGTCATCGAACGCGATCAGCAGATTGGACGCCGCGCGATGACCATGCACGCCGTGCGCAGCTTCGGCCCATTGTTAAGTTTGGGCGGCGCGCTCATCAGCGGCAGTGCGATCACCGTGGCGAAGTATGGCGCGAGCGTGGGAATCTTTTCAAACGGCATCGAAAAGGGCCTCGACGCCGCGTACCCCGACCATACGTTGCGCCAAATCGGGCGCTTGGACGCAAACTCCTTCCAAGACCATCTCGTGCTGCGGCAGAACGAGCCGAAACGCGTGCTGGTGTTTGTGAGCCGCGAGACCGTGCAGTGTCCTCCTCATTCCCGTTGCGAGGGACAAATGCCATGGACGAAGGAGTTCAATCCGCGTGACGTCAAGCGGCGCCTTGGCACGCTCTCGCTGCACGGGCACGAGTTGGCTTACACGCGGCGCATCCGCCAGGACGCCCCTTAAGCGGCGGTTAGCTCCACCAAGTTTCGCCCGGCGCGAGGTGCGCCTTTACGACGTCGGGGTTGAGATCGGCGCCGAGACCGGGTTTCGAGGTGATCGCGATCGCGCCGTCGCGAATATACGCGCCGTCGATTTGTAGGACCTGATCCATCCAGTCGCCCTTGCCGGTTACGGTTTCGCAGGCAATGAAATCGCGTATTGATCCGGCCCATTGGCAGGTGGCCCAGGTGTTCAGTTGACTGCCGGTGTTGTGGGTGCCCATGGGGAGGCCGTAGGCATCGGCGAGGTCGGCGATGCGCTTGGTTTCCAGAAAGCCGCCGGAGTTGCGCAAGTCGGGGTGGAGAATGTCGCAAGCGGAATTGACGATGAAGGGCAGAAAGCCCGCGCGGCGCGCGAGGTTCTCGCCCATGCAGATAGGAACGGGGGACGACTCCGTCAAGCGTTTCCAGCTTTCCGAGTAATCGACAAGCAGAGGGTCTTCGAGCCAGACGGGCTTGATGGGCGCGACGGCCTCGGCGATCTGGATGGCGGTGCGGACGTCGTACTCCCAATGGCAGTGGACCATGATGTCGTGGTCCCAGCCGATGGCCTCACGGCAATTCTCAAAACCCTTGGCGACGCGGATGAGTTCCTTGGTGGTGAGGAGGCGGTTGCCACGGTCGCGGGCGCGGTCTTCGGCGGGGTTCGTGTGCTGAAAGCCGAATTTGTGGCAGGTGAAACCGGCGGGGTCCTGCTTGGCCTTGTCCGCCCATTCGCGGCAAGAGGCCTTGTCCATCATGTCGCGGGGCGCGGCGTGGTCGTAGACGCGAACCTTGTCGCGGAACTTGCCGCCCAAAAGCGTGGTGGTGGGTTCGCCAAGGAGTTTGCCGGCGAGATCCCAAAGCGCCATGTCGATGCCGCTGGCGGCGCGCAACAGGTTATGCGCGGAGCCATCCGTGCGGGTGCCGGAAAGGCTGGCGCCGCCCTTGCCGAGTTGGGTAAAGATGACGTCGATCTCGAGCGGGTCCTTGCCCACGAGCCAGGGTTTCAAACCGAGGATCTGTTCCTTGACGCCGATGCCCGGGCTGCCGTAGGCTTCCCCGATGCCGTAAACGCCATTGTCCGCCGTGATTTTGACCAGCGTGTAAGTGCGGCCACCGGACATCATCATCACTTGCACGTCGCGGATCTTGAAACGGCCCGCGTGGGCCGCGGCCCAAGGGAATAGCGTCGCGCCCGCGAGAAACTGCCGTCTGCTGATTTTCATGTTGGCTGCTCGCCTGGAATTCTATATTAAGCGGCGCACGATTCAAGGAATCGGGATGCTGAGGTTGAGTTGCTCGTTCGGCTTGAGGTTTAGCTTTTGAGGACCGGGCGTTTTGCCATTGACGAAGACGCGCAGCAGATAAGCGCCCGGAGCGATGTCTGGCAACGTGAATTCGGCTTGGCCATTACAATCGGCTTGGCCCGCGTACAATTCGATCTCTTGGCGATGGGGCGAATCGCGGCGCAACGTGACTAGGCATTCGTTATTGGGAATGGGGGAGGCGCTGGAGACTTTACCCTTGATCGAAGCGGCCCCTGAAGCGATGACGACACTTAGGTCCGGTGGCGGGCCGAGAGTCAAGTCGAGCCCACGCTGCGTGATGTCGTCAGCGCCAGCGAGGATGCGTTCGACATAGGTTCCCGCTGGCAGACCTCGAACTTGGACCCCATAGACATCCGGCGAAACCGCATTGGCGCTGTATAGCTGGCCGCCGTCGGACTCGGCCACTTGAAAGACGCCCCGCCCGCCATGCGGATTGAGGCTCAAGCTCAATTTCGTTGCCGCCGCGGGCTTGATGCCAGCGGGCCAGACGAAACGGGCGCGAAGATCCCGGGGTTCCGAGGCGCGGATGATTATTTCACCGAGAGATTCAGGCTTTGCGCCCGGGGGAACGTTAACATCCGCGTGGCCCAGGATTTTCATCCGACCCGCGCCCGAAGGATAGTAATTCACCGATAGACGTAAGGGGGCCGGAGGTACTTGTAAAGTGAAATGGCCCTCGGCATCGAGCAATCCGGTTCGAATACTGCCTCCGGACCTGTTGTCCTGAAACGAATAGATAACCCTACAAGAATTCGGAGATGGGCACGCACCCAGAAAGCGGCCCTTGATCGTGATCCATTCGACGAGCTGGAGCTTCAAATCGACGTCGCTTCTCGCTTCTCCAGCCGCGAGAACAATCGTTTCGGCCCTAAGAGGCTCCAGAGTCGACGGGTAATAAGTGGTTCCATATTTTGGATTGAGCGCGGCCCATTCTTGGGCATGCAGGCGATAGCGGCCGGGTTCGAGATTCGAAATCGTAAAGCCCGCCGGCGTGGAGCGCGCCAACGCAATATGCGCTTGCGTGTCCGCTTGCTGCAGCGTGACGCTTGCGTTCACTGGCTCTCCGTCGGCATTCAGAATGCGCCCAGAAATTTGGGCCGCGGGATGTAGGCGCAATAAGATTCCCTCACGGGATTCGCCGGCGGCGAGATTGAGCGTTAGCGCAGGCCGAAACTTTGTGCCAGCGAATCCTTCTTTCTCCGACACGATGGTGTACGAACCCGCGGCAAGACCGGTGAACTCGAAGCTACCGTCCGGTGCGGTGACGACGGTCGCCGCCGAAAAATTCAGGGTGAGCTTGACCCCTGCGACCGGGTCGCCGAGCGCGGCATGCACGGCGCGGCCCGAAATGCGTCCCGTCTGTTGAGCGAATAACGAGGCGGCGATCCAACAAGCCGCGAAGATAACGCGCATGGCTTGAGCATAAGCCAGACTTCTCTATGCTTGGGGAATGGCACAATCTTTCCTCGACGAAAGCATGGCGTTACTCACGGGGACGCCCGCGGCGCTCGATGCTCTCTTGCGTGGCTTGCCGGAAGCGTGGACACTTGCGACGGAAGGCGAAGGGACCTGGAGCCCGTACATCGTCATCGGACACTTGCTTCATTGCGAGAAGGCCGACTGGATGCCGCGCGTGAGAATGATTCGTGAACATGGGACGGCGAAGCCATTTGAGCCGTTGGACCGCGAAGCGCAGTTTCGCGATGGAACGAGTCGGGATCTGGCCGCGATGCTCAATGAGTGGCGACCGTTGCGCGCGGCGAATCTGGAAGAGTTGCGCGCAATGCAGTTAAGCGAAGCGGACCTGGAGCGCCAGGGAACGCATCCGGCCTTCGGTCCCGTGACGCTGCGGCAGTTGCTCGCGACGTGGACGGCGCACGATATGGCGCATGTAGTCCAAATCGCGCGCACGATGGCCAAGCGCTACCGGGAAGAAGTTGGCCCTTGGGCGGAGTACCTTTCGGTGATGCGCTAACGCTTGATTTCGGCGAGCGGAAGGGATCCGGATCCGGTAAGCATGCGCCGTAGATAGTCGATCTGGCCCAGGTGGTAATTCAAGTGGCCCAGGAGATGGATCAGAAACTGCCGCCAAGTCATATCGAGGCCGTAGCGTCTTTCGGGACAGAGCCCGGCAAGCTTGGCTTCGCTGGCTTGCGTAAGGATCGGCACAAGCAGCGGTGAAAGAGCCGACACGCGCGTAAGCAATTCGCCTTTCGCGACGTCCTTGCCGCTGAACTCGAGATCCCGCCGGCGTTCGTAGGCCACGCCACCGAATTGCCGGCCCACGAACTCACGCAAGTTGCCTTCGAGATGCAGCGTCAAGTTGCCGATCGAATTCGAAACACCGGGCTGCGTCCGCCACAGCAGGTCCTCCGGCGTAGCTTCGATTTCTTGATGCAACCGGGCGAGGTCGCGGGCAAGCAGTTCGGCGAATTCCTGAGCGAAAGTCATCTCTCCATTGGAGCCGGAAACAGGATGCCTTGGGGAGAGACCTCGCCATCGAGCGCGGCGCGTTCGGCATCGTCCAGAACCTTATCGAGCCTCTCGCCCAACAGCCCAACCGCGCTCGCGACGACATGAGCCCAACTGGAGCGGTTACGAAAGAGCATGCCGTTGGTGTCGAGCGTGCCGCCTTCGTTGCGGTAGCCGAGAATTTCCACCTTGCCAGGGAGGCGGAGTGGCCCCCAAAGGCCCCACAACGCGGCGGGCCTCGTGTGGGTCAGGCAGACCGTCGCTGCAAAGCTGTGGAGATTGTGTTCCGCCGCGAGCGCGGGCTGTAGTACAGCGGGCTCCAGGCAATAACTGACCGTGGTGGAGATACCCCGCGCGGAGAGCCGCCGCGCAGCCCGCAGCACTTCCAAAAGCTGGTAAGCGCCGACCGCGCAAAGGTGGAGAGCGGACGGTTCCGGACCGGAAGCCCAAGGAAGAATCTCGAAGCCCGTCAACGCCAGCAGCCGCGCTTCGGCGGCGCTAAAGAGATGAGGCAGCACGGGCGCCTTCGGGGCGACGACCGTCCAGATTTGTCCTCGCGTGGCAAAGAGCGCCTCCATCACGGCGAGCGCGGTGTTGTAATCCGCCGGAAAAGCCACGCGGGAGAAGGGCGCGGGCTCGCCGAGCATGGTTTCGGCAAATACGGGATCCTGGTGCGAATGTTCGTTCTTGCCGTTTTCCCAAGTATGCGAAGTCATGATTACGGGAAAGCTAAGCCATCCCGCGGGGCGCCCCGCGTCATGCTGATTCTTGGCGAAGATAATCTCCTGGCGCACGGCGCCATGCATCTTCGGGCCGAAGGCTTCATAGGTGTGAACCAGGTTGATGCCACCTTTGTTGGCGAGGGCGGCGCAGACCACCGCCTCTTCATTCAGCGCGGTGATCACGTGGCCGAGAACGGATTCGGGAATCCCCGGCTCGGGATCGGTAACGCGAAAGTGGAGCGCTTCGAGCGTGGTGCAAAGCCGATTGGAACGCATTTCGTCGGGGTTGCCGACACGAGGCCGGAGTTCGGGATTGGCGCGCACGGCGGCGGCGAAGTAAGCGTCTATGGCGTCCATGGGACTCGCGAGAGTCCAAGCGGACTCGTCGTGGCGCCGGGTGGCGTCGACATTGTGAGATGCCACTTCGGGGGCGCGGAAGCCTTCGATGCGGCGGGTGGCGAGGGGATTGTCGCGCTCGAGCGGACGCCGGGAGCGGGCGTGAGCTTGAAAGACCGGAATGCAGTCGAGGAGCTCGGGAAGTGGAACGAAAAGCTTCGCGGCGCCTTCGTTGAATAGATCCCGGGCGGCGGCATCGACGGCTGGATTCTGAAAGAGCGGAAGGTTATGAGCGAGATTGGTGCCTTCGCCCGGAAAACCCGCGCCCTTGGGCGCGACGGCCACGCCGTAGGGCAGCCGCACCGGATACTTCGCCGCGCCTTGGGCGACGGCTTGGCGCGCCAGATCGAGACCGCGTTCCATTTCGAAGATGGCCCAGACGAACGCCGCGGGATCCCGGCCGTCGAAGACGACCGGAGCGAAACCGTTGAGCCGCAAGTGGTCGCAAAACCACTCCGTGGCGCCTTGCTGCGACATGGTCGTGCGTTGATCGATGCGGCGGCCATTCTTGATCATGATCGGCAGCGCGTCGCCGCAGTCTTCGGCGCGCCACCAGCGCGGCGCCCAATCCGAGCCGCGTTGTTCCTCGAAAGCGCCGTCGGAAAGGAACGCGACTAGCGACTCGCCGGGCAAGGGCATGTGGATGTACTGCAACTCGGCAAAGCCCAGGTAGCCGCCTTCGGAGATGCCGCCGGCGGTTTCCGGGCCGACGTGGCTTCCGAGCGGCGAATCCGGAGCGCCACCGGGGGCGAGCCGGTATGAATAGAAATCCCGCACGTAGCGTGTGAGGCCCTCGTCCGTAAGTGCATAGCGCGAGGCGTGGGCGGGATGCATGTTCTGGACGAGCAGATTGAGGGAATCGATGGCCGCGACGCAGTGGCCTTGCCCCATCAGCCAGGCGCGAGTATGGCCGGACAGGACGTTAGCCGCCAAGTAGCCGGCGTAGGCGGGAACCATGTTCAGCGAGCCGCCGGTGTGACCCTCGGGCTTGGCTTTGAAGTCGTCCGCCTCGAGCCGGCGGCCATCGAGATAAACGCGGCGCGCATAGGTCTCGTGCACAACGAGCCAGAGCGCGGCGTTCGTAAGGCGGTCGAGCGCGGAGAGCACGCGGTAGAAGTCGTGGCCGTCGCCGGATCGATCCTTGCCCGTCAGCCACGCCTCCAGTTCTTCGATACGCGAGACGGTTTCCGGAGCGTGCCGGACGACGCCGTAGCCTTGAAGCCAGACTTCTTTCATGAGTTCTCCTTTGAGTTAGCGCTTAGGAAGTGAATGGCGGCGCGGGCGAGTTCCTCCATTTCGGCGGAAGGGATTACCGCGATCGCGGCGCGGGACTCAGCGGCATGAATCCAGGACACTTTCGGATCCGTCGCGTCCACGGCCTGGTTCGCCACGGTGTCCAGACGCAGACCTAGCCAATCAAAATCCGCGCAGATGCGCTCGCGCAGCGATGGGGCGTTCTCGCCAACGCCCCCGCTAAAGACAAGGGTGTCGAGACCGGATAACGCGGCGGCGTATGCCCCGACGATCTTTCGAACGCGATAACAGAACATTTCGACGGCTAGCGCCGCCGGGCCAAGCGGTTCGTCCTGAGCGTGGGAGAGGACGGCGCGCATGTCCGTGCCCACGCCCGAAACGCCCGCCCAACCCGATTCCTCCGTGAGCAAGCGAGTAATCCCGGCGGGAGTTGCGTTGAGGACACCGGACAAATAGGCGGGCAGCGTGGGGTCCAAGTCGCCGGCGCGCGTACTCATCATGAGTCCCTCGGAGGGCGACCAACCCATGGAAGTATCGATCGAAACACCGTCGAGAATGGCGCAGGCGGAGCAACCGCTCCCCAAATGAAGCGTAATCAGGCGGCGCGAGGGACGAATCGCTTGCACGCGCCGCGCCAGCGCCGCGTGAGCGTTTCCATGAAATCCGAAGCGGCGAATGCCATGGCGCTCCGCTAGACGGAGCGGGAGCGCGTAGAGAGCGGCGCGCGGCGGCATGTCGCGGTGGAAGGCGGTATCGAATACAGCTAGATGCGGTATGCGGGCGGGAAGCAAGCGCGAGAGAAGGTCCGCGTGGGCAAGACCGGCCGGATTGTGGAGCGGCGCCAGCGGTGAGAGGGCCGCCAATTCCGCGCGGACGGATGGCGTGACCGGCGTGGTGTCCGTGAAGCGGACCCCGCCATGAACAAAGCGGTGTGAAACGGCGTCGAGCGGCAGGGAATTCCCGGCAAGCCAGGCCTCGATCACGGCGGCGTCCGGGATGCGCGAATTCAGGTGAAGATCCGCCACGGAGCGCTCGCCGTCAAAAACGGCCAGCTTCACCGAGGAAGATCCGGCGTTGACGCAGAGGATCCTCATTTCGCGTTGGCATCCGGCCAAGCGATAGCTCTTCCATGCTTGGCGGCTTTGAATATCTCCATCGTCAACAGAACAAGCGAAGCCATCGCGAACGGGATCAACCACTCATGAAGGGCAACCGGCCCCGTGCGCAGCAGGCGCTGGAAGGGTGGCGTGAACATGGCCAGGATGTGAAGACCTTGGGCGGCCAGAATGCCCCAGAACAGCATCCAATTGCGCGAGAAAGGCATTCGGAAAATGCTGACGTACTCCGAACGGCAGTTGAGCGCCTGGAAGTTTTCAATCAGCACCATGAGCAAGAGCAGACGGGAACGGGCCTCCTCGACCGGAAGGCCCATGTAATTCAGAAGCAGATAAAAATTAACGTACGCGAGAGCGGTGGTTAGGGCGGCGGAGACGACGCACTGCTCAATCATGAGGCGATTGAAAATACCCTCATTGGGCCGGCGTGGCGGGCGGCGCGCGCTATGGGGTTCGCCTTGCTCGAAGGCGAGCGCAACGTCCTGGATTCCATTGGTCACCAGATTGAGCCACAAAAGCTGAACCGGGAGAAGGGGTATGGGAAGTCCGCTCAGCAGTGTCAGCGCGAAAAGGAAGACCTCGGCCAATCCGGTCGAAATGAGGAGATAGGCGACCTTACGAATGTTGTCGTAGGCAAAGCGGCCCTCCTCCACGCCCGCCTCGATCGAGGCGAAATTATCGTCGGTGACGATGAGGCTTGCCGTCTCCTTGGCGACGTCGGTACCAGATCCCATGGCGACGCCGATGTGCGCGGCTTTGAGCGCGGGCGCGTCGTTGACGCCATCCCCGGTAACGGCGATGAAATGACCGAGTTTCCGCAGAGCGTTTACGATCTGCAATTTCTGCAGCGGGCTGACGCGGGCGAAAACGCGAGTCCGCGAAACGGCTTCGGCAAAAGAATCCCCCTCGGGCGAGCCGAGAGCAGTAAGGTCCGCGCCGGTGAGAACGGGCCCGGAGTCGGCGTCGAGGCCCACCGAACGGGCGATTGCGGCGGCCGTCCGCGGATGATCGCCCGTAATCATGGCGACCTCAATACCGGCGGCGCGGCATTTGCGGACGGCCTCGGCGGCCTCGGGACGCGCGGGATCGATGAAGCCAAGCAAACCGACTAGGGTCAAGGGAGGAAGATGGCGCTCCGTCCATTCGGGCGGCTCGTCCCCGGAAGCCAGGGCGCCTTGGGCGATGGCAAGAACCCGCTCGCCGGCCGCGGTGCGCGCGTCAACCTCCCGTTGCACGGTGGCCGCACTCTCAGGTGTGAGCGAGCACAAGCTCAGAACAACCTCGGGCGCGCCCTTCAGCGCGACGCGAATCCCCTCGGGCTCCCGGACGAAGGCGGCCGAGAAGGCGCGCTCGGATTCAAATGGAATCGCGCCCAATCGATTAGCGGCCGCCGCGTCTTCCAATGGAAAACCGAGTCCTTCCGCCCAAACCCAGCACGCTACGTCCACGGCGTCGCCTTCAAATCGCCACTTAGCGCCTTCGCGATGGGCGGAGCTCTCCGAAGCGAGCAGCGCGGCGCGGCTCAGACTAAGTGTGTCGAATTCGGGACTCGCGAGCCAAAAAGACTGCACGCGTTGTTGATTGAGAGTGAGCGTACCGGTTTTGTCGCTTGCGATAAAGGTGCAACTACCCAAGCCTTCAACCGCGGTAAGGCGGCGCACGACGACGTTGCGTTTGGCCATGCGGCTAGTGGCGATGGAGAGCGCAACCGTGATGGCCACCGGAAGGCCTTCGGGAATGGCCGAAACGGCGAGCGCTACGGCGAGAAAGAATACTTCGCTGAGCGGCATGCCCCGCGACAACCCAATCCCGCCCAACAAGACGCAGGCCACCAGAACCGCGAGACTGATCTGATGCGCGAATCTCTCCATGCGGATCAGCAACGGGGGCTTGGCGGTGGCCGTTTGCGTGAGCCCCGAGGCGATCTTTCCAACTTCGGTGTGGGAAGCGGTGGCAACGACGACACCCTCCGCGCGGCCCGCGGTAATGATGGCGCCAGCAAAGCAGAGGTTCTTGCGGTCGCCCACGGGGGCTTCGGCGGGTAACGGATTCAAGGCTTTCTCGACTGGCAGGGACTCTCCAGTCAGGAATGCCTCGTCAGCGAGCAACCCTTGGGCGCGCAGCAGACGAAGATCCGCTGGAACGCGCCAGCCCGATTCGAGCGACACGATGTCGCCGGGCACGAGACTTGCCGCGTCCATCTCGCGCATCAGACCATCGCGCTTCACCCTGGCGCGGATTCGCAGCAAGTTCTGCAAGGCGGCGGCGCTGCGTTCCGCGCGCCACTCCTGGTAGCAACCAAGAGCGGCGTTGAGCAAGACGACGAAAAGGATGAATCCGGCATCCGTCAAATCGCCCAAAGCCGTCGCCAAGGCAGCCGCGCCCAAAAGAATGTAGATCAGAGGACTCTTGAATTGGTGCAGCAGGATGACCGCAAGCGAAGGAGGCTTTGGCGCCGGCAATTCGTTTGGGCCGAACTCTTTCAGCCGGTTGCCGGCCTCCAGGCTTGAAAGGCCATTGGCCGACGAGCGTAATTCGATGAGCGCTGCTTCAGGGGGAAGCGTATGCCAAGCGCGGGCGGACATGGAACACCGGGCTTTAATTATATAAACTTAATGTTGAGGCTACGTTACCGATGAAAGCGCGCGACGTGATGTGCTCCCCAGTTCTCAGCGTGGGGGAAGATTGCACCTTGGAACAAGCGGCGACAACCATGCTGGAGAAAAGAATTGGCTGTCTTCCCGTGGTGGACTCGGCCGGAAACTTGGCGGGCATCGTCACCGAATCGGACTTCGCGGCCAAGGCGAAAGGCGTACCTTTCTCGCTCTACAAGTTTCCGCAGTTGTTCGGCGAATGGATGCCCGAGCAAGGGGTTGAGGAGATGTACCAGTGGGCGCGGACCAAGCCGGTAAAGGAATCGATGAGCCGCTCCGTCGTAACCGTTCCGGCGGACGCGGAATTGGAGACGGTGATCCGCACGATGTTGAAGTGCGGCTTTCACCGCCTGCCCGTCGTGGACGGCAACAAGCCGGTAGGGGTGATCGCGCGTCACGATTTGCTGCGCTTGATGTTGGAGCGCGCTAAGGTTTAGCGCGCTTCCGTGGCGGCGATGGCGTTGCAGGTTTCGGCGGCCAGCGGAATCCCGGAACGCCGGTATTCGCGCTCCGTCTCGTGCTCCATCTCGCCCGGCGCGTAGCAGCGCGCTTGTCCGGGCGCGGGGCGGCTTTCGCGGATGGAGCGGACGATTCCGTCGATACGGCGCTTAAAGACCGCCGGGTCTTCGAAAGCGGCGATGTCAATCGCGAGCAAGAACTGGCCATCCTGGCCGGGCTTCGGCCCGTCGATCATGTTGCCCAGTTCCGTGCCGAACGCGGCGCCGGAGAGGAGACTCGATAGAATCCCGCTCACGATGGCGAGACCCGTTCCCTTGAAGGCGCCGATGGGCTGCAAGAGGCCTTGAATCGCTTGCGCCGGATCCGTCGTGGGATGGCCGTCCACGTCGAAGGCCCAGTCCGCGGGGATGGGTTGGTTCTTCTGATGGTAGATGCGGATCTTCCCATGCGACGAGGCGCTGAATGCGGCGTCGAAAACGATTGGCGGCTCCTCACCGGACGGAAACGCGCAGCCAATCGGATTGATGCCCAGAATTTTGTCGCGGCCTCCCCAAGGGGCCATCGTCGGCAGCGCGTTGGTGGTGGCGATGCCGATCATGTTGTGCGGCAGGCACTGCATCGCGTAGTAGAACAGCGCACCGCAGTGATTACTGCCGCGGATCGCGGCGGCGGCAAGACCCGACTGCGACGCCCGCCGGATCGCTTCGCGCATCGCGAACTCGCAAACGATCTGCCCCATCGCGTTGCGCCCATCGACCACGAACGCGCTTGCCCGGCCCGCTCCTACGATCTCCGGTTCGGCTTTGGGATCCACGCCTTCGACGGTGAGCTTTTTGACGTAATCGGGAACGCGCATCACGCCATGCGAATGCACGCCGCGCAGATCGGCCAGCACGAGCGAATCCGCGAGGAGATGCGCGTGCGCCTTCGGCATGCCGCAACTTTCGAAGATTCGCGTGACGCGCGCGAGGAGTTCGGCGGCGTCGACGATCGTGTCCGTTTCGACGATGGGGTAGCTGGACATCTGCTCTTGCAGTCTAGCGGCGCGGCGGGTTAGCGGCTAGGAAGATCCGATTATTTCTTTTTGGGAAACAATGGCGTCGCGGTACTCGCGGGGCGTCATGTGCACGAGCTTACGGAAAACCTGGCCGAAGTAGCTTTGGTCGCAGAACCCCGTCTCGTGCGCGATCTCCGTCAGGCTGCGATCCGTTTCCGCCAGCAGCGCCTGCGCCTTCGAAACGCGGAACTGGTTCAGGTAGGCGACGAAGGACATGCCCGTGACCTGCTTCATCAGATGGATGAAATGAGATTTGGAAAGATGCACGAGACGCGCGGCGTCGTCGAGCGATACGGGTTCGGCGTAGTGTTCGTCGAGATAGCGGAAGAGCGGGTCGAGACGCGCAATCAAGCGGTGCTTCTGGTCGAAGGACGGCTGTTGGCCGCAATACGCGGCGTAGTAGTTGATCAAGTGGACCAGGATGAGCTTGAGGTAGGTCTTCGCGGTAAGGCGGGCGCGCGGGCTCGTGGCGGGCAGCAGCGCCGCGATGGAGTGCATCAATTCGGCGACGGTGGATGGCACGCCGCTCGACGCCGGGATGGCGAAGGGGAAGTTTGGATCCTGCTGCTGGAATGGTTCCAGATACGCGGCGTCCTCGCGCGAGAGTCCGCGGAACATCTCGGGCTGGAAGTAGAGAATCATGCCGCGCGCGGCGGCGGCGCGGCGGGACGGGAGTTCGAGGTTATGGAAGTGGGTGTTGTTGACCAGAATCAAATCGCCCGCGGAGACGGGGAAGCTTTGATTGCCGAGGTGGAAGAGACCTTGACCGGAGTTGAGATAGAAGAGCTCAAAGTAAGCGTGGCGGCAGCGCCGAAAGTCGCGTCGCGCGTCGTAGTTGTAGAAACGGACTTGCAGCGGCAGCTTGGGATCGAAGGATTGGACGAGAAGGCCGTCCGCGTTGATTTGCGGAATGACCGTGGAGAACGCGTCTTCCCACTGAATTCTGGTGGCGGACATGGACTGACGTCAGTCTATCGAGACTTCCTGCACACGGGGCAAGGCGAAGCCGTAGAAGAGAGCCGCGGCGAAGAGCAAAGCGGTGGCGACGGCAAAGGCCAAATTGAAGCCACCCGCGCTCTCGACGCACCAGCCGGTAACGATAGGCGCGGCGACGCCGCCCATATTGCCGCAAGCGTTCTGCCAACCGGTCCAGGAGCCGGCGCGGCGCGGGCCGGCCAGCGTCTGAGTAATAGCCCAGACGTTGGCCGTGAAGAGGCCGATGCCGGTGAAGGCGAGGATCAAGAGCGCGAGCGAGATCGCGTTGTTCTCTTGCGTCGCGCCAAAGAGCGTGAGCGCCGCCAGGCTAAGGCCTAAAACAGCGACGCGGCGGCGCAGCGGCCCAGGCTCCGCGCCAGCCCGGACGCGCGAGTCCGCATATGCACCGGCGGCGAAAGAGGCAATCGCCGTCGCGCAATAGGGTAGTGCGCCGAAGACCGCCATTTCGCGCAGACTGAATTTGCGCTGCTGGACCAGATAGGTCGGCAACCAAGTGAGCAGGAAGTAGAAGGCGTAGTTGAAACAGAAGAGTCCGAGAAACGTGGCGAAGGCGGCGCGCGTTCTCATCCAGGCGAGAGGAGTGGCGGCGGTCACGCTGGCCTGCGTTGTAACCGCCGGGATGGACCGCAGCCACGGCAAGAGCCAGATCAACGAAAGCCCACCCATCCAAAAGAAGAAACCGCGCCAGCCTACTTCAGCGACAGCCAACCCACCGAGAAAAGTTCCCAGCGCCGGGCCGCCCTTGGTGCCGACGTCGATCATGGCGTTCGCGAAACCGCGGCGCGATTCGTCGAAGTTGTTCGCAAGGATGCGCGAGTAAGCGGGATAGGCGATGGATTCGCCCGCGCCGAGAGCGAGGCGTGAGAGAAAGAGCACGGTGAAGTCGTTCGCAAAGCCAGCCGCCAGCACCGCGACCGACCACAAGGCGAAGGCGCCGCCGTAAAGGCGGAAGACGTCATATCGGTCCACCAGCCAGCCCGCGAGCGGCTGCAGGAGCGAGTAGGTCCAGAAGAAGGCCGAGAGAAGCAACCCGAGTTGCGACGGCGTTAGCGCGAGTTCGCTTTTCAGTTGCGGCGCGGCAACGCCGAGGTTGCCGCGGTCCATGTAGTTGATCCAGACGGAAAGGATGAGAAGAACGAAGAGGCCGCGCGACATTCGGTTCTTAAGGCTGGCGCTTCCAGTATTCGAGCGCCGGACCCTTTATCGTAGCCGTGCCGGACGTGGCGCGCTCGCGAATCTCCGCGAGATCCTTCGCGCCGAGCGGCCTAAAGTTTTCGAGAGCGCGAATGTTGTCTTCCCAGTGGCCGGTGGAACTGCATCCCACGACGGCGGCATGGCAAGGATGGCTCAGCGTGTATTGAAGACATTCGCTGACGTGAAGCGAACGCAACAAACCGGCGCTCCCGAAAACTTTCATGCCTTGGATCGCCAGGCCTTTGGCGACGGCGACCGGCAGCACCTTTTCCTCGAAGCTCAAATAGTGGCGGTCCGCGGCGTGCAACGGGAACAGGATCGTATCGAAGAGCTGCGCGCGCTCCAGCATCAGCAGAGAAATTTCGGGATCGAAGTGCGTGGAGAAACCGATAAAGCGCGCCTTGCCGGCCTTTTTCGCCGCGGCGAAGGCCTCATAGGCGCCGCCGGGTGCGAAGATCTGATCCACCTCCTCGCGGGTGCGAACGTTGTGCACTTGCCAGAGATCGACATGCGAGGTGCGCATGGCTTTGAGGGAAGCTTCGAGTTCGGCGTTCGCCGCCTTGGCACTGCGCTCCAGGCTCTTGGAGGTCAAGAAGATATTCTTGCGGTGCGGCGGCAGCACCATACCGTAGACTTCCTCGGAGATCCCGTTCCAATAGCTGCGCGCGCAGTCGAAGTAGTTGACGCCCATCTTGAGCGCGAACTCGACATGGCGCGCCGCCGCTTCCTTGGTGCGCAGGTAGGCGAGCTTCGCGCCGCCCTGGCCGATGGCCGTCAGCTTGACACCGGTCTTGCCAAAATCCCGCATCGGCAGCGAGCCCGCCTTGGCCTTGGCGGGTTTCGCGAAGTGTCCCGTGAGTGCGAGTCCGGTGAAGAGCGATCCGGAAAAACTACGCCGTTTCATTTTTTGCCTCCTTGAAGTTCTAGCCGAAACACCCGCCCCGCCGAGCGGGCCCGGTGTTCCAGACTACCCGTCACGTAAAGCTCGTTCGGGTTCTTAGGCGAAAACGCCAAATTGCTCGCGTCGTAATTCCCAGCGTCCCATTCTCGAAGAAAGCGGCCATTGGGATCGAGTTGAATCACTTTGCCGCGGCCGATCTGAGCGACAAGAAGATTTCCCTGAGCGTCAAGCAGCAGCCCGTCGGGCGCCGCCTGATGGCCGGGGCGGTCCGGTAGATTCGCGAAAAGCTCCCGCTTGCCCAAGTGTCCCGGCTTCAAAACCGGAAAGCGCAAGATGCGATTCTCACCCGTCTCTGCAAGGTACAGATAACGTCCATTCGCGGCAACGGCCGCGCCATTCGGCGTCTTGATATCGTCCAGAACCACCGTGGCCCGGCCCTTGGCGTCGACGTAGTAGACACGCCCCAAAGCTTCCGTGCGCGTCCCAAAAGGATCGGTCAGGTAGAAGCCGCCATGTTGGTCGAGTGCGATATCGTTCGGCTCCTTGATGGGTCCTCGATCGCTGGCGGTGACTGGCGGCGCGGCCTCGGAAGCATCCGGCTTCAAGCGCAATACGGCGCTCCTCTTCATCGCGCAAACCAGATGCTGGCCATTGGCGAGAATCTTGTGGCCATGAAAGCCTGCTGCGCCGTCTTTCACCCAGAAAGTAGTGCGCCCATCGGGAGCCAGCCGTGTAATGCCATCGCGATGCGAAAAATAGAAGTTGCCCTGAGCGTCAAAGACCGGACCCTCCGAGAACGCGGGACTCCCGGCCACCGGTGTCAGCCCTTTCTTAAACTCCAAGAGCACGGCTGGACCGGGCCAATTGATCTCGACCGTGTGCTCCTTGGTGTCCGAGAAAACGTAGAACTCGTTCTTGCCCTCGCGCAACACCGCGGGGTCGAAAGGTACCAGGTCGTAACTGTAGTAATCGTCCTTGCCCACCCGGTCAATAATCTTCTGTCCGTTGAACCCGAAAGCGTCCGCATGGTTGCCCGCCCACGTCGATATCGCTAGGCGCGCCGCTGTCGCCTTCTGAGGATCGACGTTGATGTCTATAGGCGCCTTCGCCGTCTTGCCGATACGAACGCCAAAGACCTCCGGAATATCGCGAGCCCCAAACATCTTCACCGAACGATCGCCTCGCCGCAAGGTAAAAGTTGCAGGCGGCGTCATGTAGGTAATCCCATGCACGCTCGTGATCCGCGCCGAAACCTGAACCGGCTGCGCCTGATCGGGAATCCATTCATTCTGCCAAGTAACGCGATACGGCGCCCGCGTGCTGGAACCTACATGCTGCCGCAGTTCTCCCTGCTCGGTCTGGTACTGCCAAGCGCGCGACTTGCCGTCGCCCGTCCAGTTGAAATCTTCGTAATGAGCTATGAAATCGACCTGCCGCACGGGGCCGGGAGTAAACTCCGTCTTGCCCGGCGCGGCGGGCGAGCCTTCGGCCACCGCCTCAAACACCGGCAAGTCCCCAATAACACTGCCGCCACCCGCCAACTGCACGCGGCCGTTGGGGCGCGCCTTCGTTTCGTTGTAGTACACGCGCACGATGAACGCGTAAACCTTGTAGATGCCCCAGTCAATTGAGTGGCACACTTGCGACCCCGCGCGAAACTCGAACAAGTTGCGGCCCTGCTTCAGTTCGCTCAACGGAATCGGCACAATCGCGGTTCCGGGCAGCGTACGGAAGTAACATCGGGGATCCGTGGGCGTACCCTCGATTTGCGGGATCTGATGAAAGGCGTTGCCATTCACGCGCAGCGCCTGCCCGGAAGTGCCGGGATGCCCGCCCCAGAATTCCAGCGCGATCTCGGCGCGCGTGGCGTCCTCCAAGTCCCAGATGTCGAGATTCCGCTCCCGCTGGCTGATGGAGCGGCGCAATTTCGCCTTCGGATCTTCCCGCTTCGAAGCGGCGTCGAACTCGACGATCATGTCCGAGGTGTAGCGGTACTCGCGGAAGACATCGCCGGGTTTCGGCTGCGCGAATAGCGCTAACGGAAGCACCCAGAAAAGAAGCGAGACGCGCATGGTCGCATCTTATTCGATGCCGCTTGCCCCACATAGGAGGATTTGGCGGAACTGTGTTGGGGAATGATTAGGGCGAGGAAGCCCTTCCCTTACTTCGCCTCGATCTCCAGGTAAGGCCCGGACGGCGATAACGTGCCTCCCACGTTCAGGCGAATGGGAACGCGTCCAACGGGAAGCTCGTCCGGCAGCTTCAGATTGATCTGATATTGTCCCGCGGTGCCGGGCGCAACCCCTGCGTAAGCGATACGGGAAGCATCGACGGTATTGCCCCCAATCTGAATCGAATACGGCAGCGAGAGAGAGGCCGCCGCGGTAGCCACCCGGCCGGGACTGACGCTTGGGCTCACCGGCCCCAGCCCCGTGGCATACAGCGTAATCCATTGGCCGGCGCGGAGCGGAGCGAGTTCCCCAGTCATGGCATCCACCGCGATGACGGGCGCCGCTCCGCCGGGCGCGTATGCGGAGTAGAAAAACTCGGGCGTCGCCGAAGCCACCGGCACGGAGACGCTCGCGGAATATCCGGCGGAGGGAGTATCGCAACCCGCGATCACGCGCAGATCCACGCTTCCACCGGGTGGAATCGCGGGCACCTGGAAGTTGATCTGCGCCGGGAAAACCGCGAAAAGCGGCGCTCGCCGCCCGTTCAATTCGACACAGATGCCGCCGAGACTTGTGGGCAGCTCGCCTTGGCGGATGTCCGCGGAGGTGATGGCGCGCGGCGCGTCCGCGAAATTGGCGCCAAAGATAGTCGCGATACCGGAAGCGCTCAACCGGTTAACCGCCGGAACGCTGAGCGCCGCGCCCACGACCGACGACGAGCTCAGTACGGGCAGCGGACGCGCGGGATATCGCAACAGAGCCCGGAACATAACTGTCGCCCCGGTCTCGATCGAGGCCTCAACCCATACGGGGCCCGGAGCGCTTGGCAGGCGCAGCGAGACGCGTGCGAGTCCTTGGCCGTCCGTGAAGACCTGGCTTTGGCTCAATTCGCCCGCACCGCGAAATATGCGAAAACGAACAAGTTGATTGGCAACAGGCTGATTCGAACGGGTGACTTCTACTTCCAATGCCGAACGCAAAGGCCCCGGTTGCAACAGTTCCTGATCGTCGCCGGCTCGCTTGCGGAGACGCGTGTAGTTCGGTGGATGGACGTCGCGAATGACGCGATCCACGAACCCGGAGGCCACGATCGAACCGTCGGGCCAGCAAAAGTACGAATGTGGCGCAAAACCGTTCCGCAGCGCGTCCCCCAAAAAATCCGAAGCCGTAGCGCCTCCACGACGCAAAACGTCTTCCAGTATTCCTTGCCGGTTAACGAACCTAAGCCCCTCGAAATCCAGATCGTGAAAGACGAGACCCGACGCGGCGCAACCCATGGCGGTGATGCCAAACACCTTGGCGTCCTTGGCCACCATCCCATGCCGGCCGGGCGGAGAAGAGGGAGTTCCCGTTATCCGGCTTAAGGTGCGAGACCTTAAGTCGGCGCGCCAAATCGCGGCGTCTCCAGCTCGCTCCGTGGGATGGAAGAAGGTGAGTTGACCGGTGGAGTCGAAAGCCGGCGGGAAACCGCTCGTGTTGGATTGACCAAGCGGTCCCTCCTTCGGACGTTCGACGTCGCGAACCTTGGTGAGCGGAAACATTGCCGCCGAGGAAAGGTCGTAGCGGAAGACGTCGCCGGACTGCGTGATCCAAATCGAATTATCGTCGGCGAAAGAAGCCGTGCCGGGAAGCACAAAGGGCGGCGGAAACGCCGGATAGTGCTTGGTTGTGCTCTTCGTGGCCGCCCGCCAGACGTAAACCTCGGGAGATCCGAAGTTGCCGTAGACCCAGTCGCCCCGGCCGTTCCTCGTCAAGAAATTCCCTGGAGGATTGACATAAAAGTAACTCGAATCCGGGGCGATCCCAGAGTAGAGAGTGACAAAGTCGTCGCCCTGTCGATAACCAGCCAGGTTCAAGGCCGCCGGCAAATGATGCAGTTGAAAAAGCATCTCGCCGTCGGAGGTCCATCGGGTTCCCTCGAAGTAGCTATTGAACAGAAGCGACAATGGAACTCGCTCCTCTTTCACGGCGCTTCCGATTACCGGAATCCACGTCCCGTTGAGCGACCGGAAGATGTTAGCGCCCGGCCGTCTCGTTCCAATGACGTAGGAGCCATCCCGTAACCGTCCGAAAGCGCTGACGTCCATTCGCTCCTTCGAGAAGTCGAATGCCACGGTGGGCAGATTTCGGAAAACCCGGATCAGCGACTGAGTGTTCAGAGGAATCGCCCCCACGCGAAAGTCGGGTTCGCCCACTAGCAGACTGGCCCCGTCCACGCCCAATCCAAACTGGTGCGGATAGGAACCCGCAAAGCTCGGGTCTTCGTAGATCAGAATTACTTGAGCGAGCCCTGCCGAAAGTTCCAGGCGATGGACGCGCGATCTGTCGTAAACGAACAGCAAGTCACCAGCGCGGACCAAATTCTGCGGGTTCTCGAAATGATGTTGGAGTGCGGGATTCCGGACTCCGGGATTATTCGGATCTGGGCCCTGGCGGCCCACTCCAGCAAATCTGCGCGCGAATCCATCGCTTCCCAGGCGAATGACGGATGAGGTCCAAGCGTCCGTGAAATAGGCTTCCGATGAATCGCTGCAAGCGATTCCCTCCACTTGGAAAGCTGTGTCGCTTAGCCTTCTCGCGGCGGCCGAAACGAATTGCGACGCGTCGAATGGGGGGGTAGCGTTCTTGGACTCCCCGATGACGGCGATAACGCCGTCGGCGGTCATGCGTCGCACTTGATTGCCGCCGGCGAACCAGAGGGCGCCGGTACCATCCAAACAGAAATAGCGTGCGATCGTGGGCGCGTTCTGCGTTTCTAGTGGCGCCAACTCCCCACCGCGAAAGTCCGTTCCGAGCCTCCTGACAATTCGGCCATCCGTGAACGCTTCGCGAATTTGGCTGCCCACTTCCTCGCTATATAGAAATCCGCCATGATCCATCGGAAGCAAGGTCGCGACGCCTCGCGTAAAGTCGAGGCTTTTCACGCCTGGGCCGGTGTTTGGTGCTTGATCGTTCCAACGTCGCAGTTGCCAAGTGCCCTGCGCGGACAAGAGACAGGCGAGAATCCCGCTCAGAAACAGAAAACGCATTCTTTAGTGATGATAGACGCTGGCTACGGCATATCGAAGGATACGTACGCGAACTTCTTGTTGTCCGGCGACCAGGAGTTGACGTTAATTGAGCCCTGGCCTCCCGTGAACGTCGTCAGCACCTCCGGCTTTCCATTAACAAGACGCCGTAACTGCATCCCCGCCATCCTCCCGTTGTGACCGATTGTCCCTGCGGGAAACGTAATAAAGATCATCTGCTTCCCGTCGGGCGAGAAGTGCGGGAACCAATCCTCGCCGGGGTCCGAAGTAATGCGCTCGGCGAGCTTATCGTTCTCCCCGCCCCCACTCGCCGGAATGCGCCAAACATCCCACCCGCCAGACCGGTCCGAATTGAAATAAATCCACTTGCCGTCCGGCGAATACTCAGGGCCGTCATCGTAGGCCTGCGCCGTCGTCAACCGTTCTTCCGCGCCGCCCCCAACCGGCACGCGATAAAGCTCGAACGCCCGCACGCCATTGATACTGCGTTGCCCAACAAACGCAAGATACTTGCCGTCCGGGCTCCAACCGTGAAAGTAGCTCGGCGCATTCTCCGTCACAAGTCGCGGATTCTCCCCTGAAGCCGTCGCCACAAAGACCCTCGAACGGGGCGCCTCCGGAGCACTCGCGCTGAAGGCCAGCAACTTGCCATCCGGAGATAAATCGTGATCGTTGTTGGCGCGATAACTCTCCGGCAGCGCCAGCGGCTCCAACTTCCCGCCATCGGGCTTGATGCGAAACAAGCGCCCCCGCGCATTCACCAACAGATACTTCCCATCACGAGACCAGTTCGGCGCCTCCAGCAACCCTTCCTCTGTATGAATTCGCCTCGTCTTCCGCGTCTTCACGTCGAAAATTTCGATATGACTCCGCAGCGGCGGCGCGGGAGGATGCTCAACCGCGACATTGGTAAACACCGCTGTCTCCAAAACTGAATCGTCGTGGGAGCAGATCCCGATGCCCAGGTAGTAAACTCCTTCCAAATTGAGCTCTGTCGTAGCCGAAGGCTGAAACGCCGCTCCCGCCGCCGAAGCCGTAAGCAGCGAAATCTTCGAGCCCTGCTTCACGATCCGCAAACGCACGGGCATCGAAACGCCGGCCCGGACCTCACTAGTAGCCCCACCCGCCATTGCGCGAGATTGCAGACTGGTCAACCCATCCCCATGCAACACCGCGCTCACATGCGGCGCGTCCGCCGCCAGCGACTGCCGCAACATCAACACCACCTTGCGATGCGCATTCTTGCCCGCGCCCTCAAAGCGAATGTCCGCGCTCGACTGGCTATCGCCCGAAACCCTGCGCCAAAGAAAATGAAAACCGTCTTCCCTGCCCCAAACATTCGCGCCACCACCGCTAAGCCGGTACGTCAACGTGGCGCGATCAAAACTAACGCCACCCGGCTGGGCGGCGCCGATATCCTGCGACTTTTCAAAAAGTCCAATCTGAGCGGCCAGCGGGAGACCGAGCAAGTAGAGCGAAAACCCAGGGCGCATGGCTAGATTATGACGCGCCCGCATGGCGCTTCCGCCGCCGGATACCTTGCCACACGATATCGACCACCCGCTCCGGAAAATCCGCGGGAATCGCCGAGGCCGCCAGATACCGCGCATAGAACGCCCCAACCAGTAGATTCACCGCCGCCTCGACATCGGCCGACGCCCGCAACTCCCGCCGCCGCTGTGCGCGCTCCAGAACTTCCCGCAGCATCGCCCGGCGCGGCGCGACGATCCTCTCGCGGAACAAACGAATCAGTTCCGGCGTGTGCTCCTCCTCCGCCAGCACCGTCCCGATCAGCGAAAGCCCATTGGGGCGCAGAAGCGAGCGCGAGAAATTACGAAGTACGGCTTCCAGATCTCCCGGAGTCGATCCGGTCTCGAAGGGCGGCTCCGCTAGTTGGATCGTGCGGATCGCCGCCGTCGCCAAATCCGCCTTCGACGGCCAGCGGCGGTACAGCGTCGGCTTACTCGCGCCAGCCTCCGCCGCCACCGCGTCCAAGGACATTCGCGTGTAACCTTCGCGGGCCAGGTGCCGGAGCGCCACCTCAAGGATGCGGGCTTCGGTTTCAGGATCGCGAGGGCGGCCGGGCTTCGCGGGGGAAGAGTGGGACATAAAAACGGGAATCGCTCTAACGATCTTGACAATCTATTTAGATACGATACAGTATCGTAATTAAAGGAGAACCTTGCGATGAGCCTCAAGAACGCGAACCCCCGGAACCCCAAGCACCCGAAAAGAGCCGCCCTGGTGATCGCCAACCCCGCCGTATCCACCACCACGGGCTGGCCCGTGGGCTTCTGGTGGAGCGAACTGACCCACCCCTACTACGAGTTCACGGAAGCCGGCTACCAGGTGGAGATCTTCTCGCCCGAAGGCGGCCGCTGCGAAGCGGACGCCATGAGCGATCCGCGCGATCCCAGCGGCTACTCGGCCACCGACTTGATCAGCTTGGGTTTCCTCTCCACGCCGCGCCTCGCGGCACTAGTGACGGAAACACGGCCCGTAAGCGAGATAGACCTCGACCGCTTCGACGCCCTCGTTGTCGCCGGCGGCCAGGCTCCGATGTTTAACTTCGCGAAAGCCACCGCGCTGCACGCGAAATTCGCCGCGTTCCACGAAGCGGGAAAGATCGCCGCCGCGCTCTGCCACGGCGTCGCGATCGTGAAATACGCGAGGTCCGGCGATGGCGCATTGCTCGCGAAAGGCAAGACTCTCACGGGCTTTTCCAACGCCGAGGAAGATTTCGCCGACGAGGCCGTCTGGAGCATGGGCCTTCTGCCGCGTGGCCACCACATCATGCCATGGCGGATCGAAGACGAGATGAAGGCCGCCGGAGCGAACTACGTTCAAACCGGACTATGGAAGGGTTTCGCCGTGCGCGACGGCAACCTGATCACGGGGCAACAGAATTTCTCGGGGGGCGAAACCGCGCGCCTGGTCATCGAGGCGCTGGGCCGCTAACGGCGCACAGAAGAGAACCTCAAGGGAGAACCTCATGCGAATCGCATTTCTAGGCTTTGGCAACGTGGGCGCGCCACTGGCGGACCGCTTGCAACGCGCCGGATACGAAGTGACACTGGCCGCGCGCGATACGGCGTCGGCTTCAGTGCGCGAAGCGCTTGCCCGCAATCCGAACCTGCAAGTGGCCGCGCCCCCGGTGGCCGTCTCCGCCGCCGAAGTCGTCTTCCTCGCCACACCCTACGCCGCGAACGAAACCGCGACTGGCGCCGTCGCTGCGGAGCTACGAGGTAAGATCCTGGTGGATTGCACCAACCCGGTAGGCCCCGGCTTGACGCACGGGCTCGCCAGCCGGAACTCCGGCTCGGAGGTCCTGCAGCAAAGTCTTCCGGAAAGCGAGGTGGTGAAGGCGTTCACGATATATGGCTTCGAGAACTTCGAAAACAACGACTTCCCCGGCTATGGCGTCAAGCCGGCGATGTTCTTCTGTGGCCGCGACGCCCAGGCGAAGCGAAAGGTCGCGAGCCTGATCGAAGAACTCGGCTGGGAAGCCCTAGACGTCGGGGGCTTGGAGCAAGCTCTTCACCTCGAACACATGACGCTGCTCTGGATTCGCATGGTGCGTATCGAAGGCAGGAGCCCGCACATGGTCTGGGCCGCGCTACGGCGTTAACGGCAGCGGCAAGTAATCGTAGTCGACGATCATCTTCTCGTGCAGCGCGAGCTTGAGTTCCCGCTCTACCTCCGCCAGCGCGGGCTGCCCCGCGAGATTGTTCATCTCCGCGGGATCGCTCTGTAGATCGTAAAGCTCGAACACCGGCCGCGCATGCGGGAAGTAGGCGCGCGCGAATTGTGGCGCCAGCCGTCCCCACGCGTTCTCATCGCTCATCTCCCGCCAACTCGCCTCGTTGTAGCTATCCACCGGCGAATACTTCTGCTGCGGCGTGCAGTTGTAAATCAGCTTGTAACGCGCCGACCGCGCCATGCGCGATTGATCGAAGGTATGCGTCGTCGTCCCTTCTCCGTAAGGCCGCCCGCCGTGTGTCACGCGCTGGGCGAAGACATGCCGCCGCGCCGAATTCGCGCGGCCCAGCAAACGATCCAGGAAACTAAGGCCCGTCATCTCCGGCGTCGCCTTCGCGCCCGCCGCCGCGAGCATCGTCGGCGTGTAGTCCTCGCCCGAAATCAAATCCTCGCAAACGCTCCCCGCCGCGATCTTTCCCGGCCAACGCATCAGAAAGGGGACGTTCAAACCGGGATCGTACAACGTCCCCTTCCCATGCGGAAACGGAAAGCCATTGTCGCCCGCGAAAAGCACAATCGTATTGTCCAGGCCCGCTCGCTTGTTCACCGTATCGAGCACAAGCTGAAACTCGCCATCCATCCGCTGCACCTCATCGTAGTAACGCCGCAAATCCTCGCGCACGCCCGGAAGGTCCGGAAGAAACTTAGGCACGCGAAGCTGCTTTGCGTCGATGCCGCCGGGGATGTTATCCCAAGGAAAGTGCGGGTCGTCGAAATTCACCCAAAGGAAGAAAGGCTTATCCGCCGGACGCTTATCGAAAAACTGGTTGATGCGGTTCGCCGTCTGCGCGCGCGGCGAAGCGCGATCAAGAAAATCGACGCGGCGCTCCCAAGTTTGCAGCTTGTGCTTTTCGTAAATAGCGCGGCTGTTCGGCCCAGGCGCGCCATCCAAGTGAAACTGCCGCCGGCAAACGCCCGTGAAGTATCCCCCCTGCGCGCGCAATTGCTCCGGCAACGTCGTTACATCCGGCGGCAGGGGCGAAGTGAAGCGGGCCATGCGCGCCGCCACCGGACTACGGCCCGTCAGAAACGCCGTCCGCGAAGGTACGCACTGCGGCGCGGCGCAATAGAAGTTCGTGAAGCGCATCCCCTCGCTCGCAAAGCGGTCGAGGTTTGGCGTCTTGATTGTCGGGTTGCCGTAGCAACCGGTGAACTCCGCCGTATGGTCGTCGGAAAGAATCAGCAGGATGTTCGGCCTATCCGGCCGGGCGGATTGCCCCTGCAAAAGCATCGGCGCGGCAGCCGATTGCAAGGCGCCGCGCCGGGTGAGCTTATTCGTCATGAGCCGGTCCTTAGACCTTCGCGGGAACTTCAAATCCCTTGCGATATTTCCGCGTCAGCATCTTGTCCGCTTCCGCGTCGCCGATGAATTTCTCTTTCACCGGATCGAATTGCAGAACGCGATCCATCCGGAAAGCGATGTTGCCCAAGTGCGCGAGGCCGCTCGCCAGATGCGCCGTTTCCACCGGCCCGTTCTGATCGGAAGTCTTCCTCGAATAAATGGCCTTCACGAAGTTCGCGTAGTGGTCCCCGCCCGCCTTGCGCGCCGGCCCCTTCTCCTTTTTCTGCCCCAGGAAGGTCTCGTAGGTGTCGTAACCCTTCACCACCATGTAGCCTTCGCTGCCGTAGAAGATATTGCCCACCGAAGCGCCGCCCTCGTCGTTCGTCATCCAGTGCCGCACTTCGAACTGGATCATCTTCTTCTGCTTCGGATAGTGATAAATCGACGTCTGCACTTCCGGCGTCTCCTTATCGTCGTCCCAAGTGAACTTCCCGCCCATCGAGGTGATCTTCTCGGGGAAGGTATCTACGCCCAATCCCCACATGCAAAGGTCGGTCTCGTGAATGCCCTGGTTGCCCACGTCGCCGTTGCCCCAGTGCCAATGCCAGTGCCAGTTGTAATGGACGTGACGGCGGCTAAACGGCACATGCTCCGCCGGGCCTTCCCAAAGGTTGTAATCGAAATTCGCGGGCACGGGCTCCGGCGATTTGTGGCCGATCGAAGGCCGCCAACGGAACACCAAACCGCGCGACATATAAACGTTCCCGATCACGCCTTTGCGCAAGTGATCCACGGCCTCGCGAATCGCCTCGCTTGAACGCAATTGCACGCCGTGCTGCACGATGCGCTTGTATTTCGCCGCCGCCTCCACCATCTTGCGGCCCTCGTAAATGTTATGGCTGCCGGGCTTTTCGACGTACACGTCCTTGCCCGCCTGGCACGCCCAAATCGCCGCCAGCGAATGCCAGTGGTTCGGCGTCGCGATCGACACGGCGTCCACGCCCTGGTCGTCGAAGACCTTCCGCAGATCTTTCTGCGTGGTTACCTTCTTGCCGTACTTGGACTGAAACTCGTCGGCGCGCTTGGCGACAAGATCCCCATCCGGATCGCAAAGGCAAACCACCTCGGCGTCCTTCAAATTCATGAAGCCTTGAATGTGATCCTTGCCCCGGCCATTCACGCCCAAAACGGCGATGCGAATCTTCTCGCCTGGCTGCCGGGCGGCCTTGACGAGCGGGGCGGCCAGAGCCCCCATTAGAAATATGCGACGCGAACTCATAACACTCCTTGTGACGCGTTCATGCTATCAGAGAAAATCGTCCCCATGAGCAGTCCCCATGCCGTCTGCGGCGAGACTTTCTTGCGCTTCGCGGTTTCCAAACTCCGGCAACAAGAACAGCGCATCCACGAAGCCGCCGCACTCCTCTCCGACGATGTCTTCCGGACTCCCCCCAACCAAGCCACCAACTCCGTCGCCCAACTCTGCCTCCATCTCGCCGGCAACCTGCGTCAATGGGTTCTGCACGGCATCGCTGGCCACTCCGATGTCCGCGACCGCGACGCCGAATTCGATGCTAGCGACGACGGCGCCCAGTCCCGCGAGCAAGTCCTCGGCCTCCTCGCCCAAACTGTAGCGGAAACCACCAACTTCCTCGAATCCCTGGACCCCACCCGTCTACCGGAGCGAATTCGGCCCCAAGGCTACGACGTCAGCGTTCTGGAAGCAATCTTTCACGTCACCGAACACTTTTCGTACCACGCTGGTCAGATCTTTTTATTAGTAAAAATACATTCATCTAAAGACCTAGCCTTCTACTCCCATTTAGCCAAGTCCAACAAAACACACAACGAGCGCCTCCCCTAAACTTCCCCTAATAAAAATTTCTACTTCGGTCGATAATTTTTTGTAGCAGCGAAAGAACTTTCGCGTATATAAATGTAGCGAGGCCTTGTCTGCCATGCGTTCTACGTTGACCGCACTATTGATCGCACTATCGACCTTAATCTGCGCAACCGCGTCCGCGGAACCCCGATCCAACCTGACGGTGCTCCTTTCCATTGAAGGAAAAGCCCACGACGCCGCCCTAGCCGAGATGAAGTCCGAATTGAGGGACATCATGAAGGACGCAGGGAAGACTGTGGACATCCGGATGCGCTCGGAAGCCCAACCGAACGAAAACTTCGACGACGTCGTCCTTGTCAAGCTGAAAGGCAATTGCCGTATCGACCGCTTGGTCCACTTGATTGATGAACGCGGCCCCCTGGCGTTTACCCATTCCACCGACGGCGCCATTCTGCCCTTCGCAGAAGTGGCTTGCGACCGTCTGTCGAACTCCGTCGCCCGCGCCCTCTTCGGCGAAGAGAAAAAGCGTGGCGACAAGCTCCTAGGCCGCGCCATCGGCCGCGTCCTCGCCCACGAGCTCTATCACATCCTCGGAAAAACGCACGAACACAACGAGGACGGCTCCCTCGCCAAGGAAGCGATCTCCGCGAAGCAGTTGATCGCCGACAAGCGCATCACCTTCGACATGCGCGACCTGCACCGCATGGCGCCCTAGCGATTACCCAACCGCGACGCCCTCGGCGCGCAAGCGCCGCGCCTGTTCCACCACGCCACCCGGAAACTTGGGGTTCAGCTTCCCCGCTCCCGTCAACACGCGCCACCAGCCGATGCCCGGCTTTCCCTCCGCCTCTTCCTTTTCGGCATAAGCCCGGGCCACGATATTCACGAAAATCGCTGTCGACATCGGGCACGCGATCGCCGCCCCATGCCGCCGCGCCAACTCCTGCCGCATCTCGGTTAGCGTCACCGTCCGTCCCTTTGGGATTTGCGCGATAAAGGCTTCCACCTCCTCCGGACTCGAAATCAGCATCGACCACTTCTTCCGCGGCAACCCCTCCGGCATCCACTTCCCAATCGCCTCGGGCAAGTCCTTTTCCACATGCGGCTGCTTCCCACAACGCATCTTCTCCCACGCCGTCTTTTTCTGAGCCATTTCTAAGCCTGCCTCACCGGAAATTGTAATTCCGTGACGTACGAATCGTCATCCTGCCGCACCGGCATAGTCACATGCAAGTAGATCTCCCGCGGCGGCCCAGCGATCGCAAGCCCTCTCTCCTCCATCCAGGCCGTCAAGCGACGATACGCCCCCGTCAGATCCCGGTAGCTCCCGCGATGCACATAGCAAGCCGCCTCGACCGCCGGCAACTCCCGGCATTGCAGCCGTCCGGAAACCGCGACCTGCCCGTCCAACAGCACACCCGCCTCCGCGTCCACATCGCTCTCCCGGTATTCGGCGTCATGCCAAATCGCTACGGGCAATCCCCCCGCCGCCTTCGCGCCCAACGTACCGTAGACCTCGCCGAAAAGCTGCCCCACCGCCGCGTAATTCGCGATCGTCTCCCGCGTGCTCACGAGCCATTTCGGAAGCGTCGTCTTCACCAAAATTTCCATGGAATCCACTCCTCTCGGGTTTTCGAGCTCCGCGATACGGCGTTCCAAATTTTGAAGACGCGCCTGCTCGGCCGCCAAAGTCTGCTCCTGCTCCTCCCGCCGCAGCCGCAACATCCCGCGCAATTCCGCCACGCTCAAATCCTTGGCCAGCAAGCGGCCGATGGCATCCAGCGGGAATCCCAGTTCCTTCAGCACCAGAATGCGATTCAATCGCGGCAGTTGCGACGCCGAGTAGTAACGGTAGCCGCTCGATGCGTCGACGCGCGCTGGCACAAGCAGCCCGAGCTCGTCGTAAAGGCGCAACGCCTTCACCGTCACTCGCGACAATTTCGAGAAATCGCCAATCGCGAACACAAGACCATTCCAAGCCCTTCCCCAAGGGGAGAGTCAAGCGTATGTCGTTACGGCAACCAAACAATATTCGAGATCCAGAACTCATCCCCCTGAACATTCACCTTCGCGGTGATCTTTTGCTTGGGCTTGAACTTCTCGAAATCGGACTTCTCCTTCACGGGGAACTCCATCGTCATCGCCTCCATCCAGCCCTTGATCTCCTCGTGCCGCAGCAATACCGTCTGGTTCACCGGATTCATGCCCAACACCTCGCCCTTCAGGTCATAAGTCTCGACTGGCTTGCTGGACTTCGCCGCCGCGGCTTGCTTGGCCTCCTCCCGCGGAGTCTGTGTGCACGACGAAAAGACGATTCCTACAAGAAAGGCTGGAACGAGAATGCGCATATGCCACTACGGTAGCGCGATGGCGGCGCAAGAGTCCCAGCCCGGATTTACCGGCGGCTCAGTCAAGTCGAACGCTCAGCCGCCGTTAGGCGGAACCGGCTTCGCGGCAATCGCGCCCCCGAAGATCTTTTCACTTTGCTTGGCTTCACGGGCCTGTCGCTCTCTTTCGTCGCCGCCATGCTCCGCCACCGCCCGTCTCCAACTGCGCGCCGCGCGGGCTGGCAAGTCCGCCGGACGATGACCGCGCCTAATCTTGCGCCAAGCTCTGGGACGAACTCTCTCGGAATTCATCGCCGTTCGCGGCGCTTGCGCCGCATCGTATGCCGGCCGTGACCGGACGCGCGGCGAGATCTGCCCGTGAACTGCCCCTTGTTCGGCGAATCTCAACATTCACCCTCCGCCACTGCATGCACGATCTCGATAGAGATGCCACCCTTCGAGTTGGCGACCCGCTACGCCGCACCCTCATGCTTCCAGATTCCCAGTCTGGTCGCCGCGACGAAACTTACGGCGGTGTCAACATCCTAGTCAATAGCGACACCGCCCAGCCAATGAGAACTTTAACAGTCATAATCGGAGCTTCCCGCGCTACCTTTCCGTTTGGCCGGGAGCCGCGCATGATTGTCACATCCGGAACTCGAAAGCGATCCGTTCGAACTTGTACGCGAACGGCTGGGGCGGACCAAAACTTTGGACAGTCGAAGAACACATGAGCGTACAGCCTGCCCTGAGCGTCGCCATGCCCGATCTCACCCGCGTTCCGTTCTTCCAATACGCCTTCGGCATAGTCGCAATTAGGCTCCTAGCCGTTCCGCAAATACCTCCACGGCGAGCGGCAAAGGAAACGGCATGCGCATGGTCTTGGAGCCGCCAAAGGCTGGCCTCGGTTAGCCGATCAAGCCTCTTACCACGTGCGCCTTTTCCACGCCCGTCAGCTTCTGATCCAGCCCTTGAAACTTGTAGGTAAATCGCTCATGATCGACCCCGAACAAGTGCAGGATCGTGGCTTGAAAATCGCGAATGTGCACCGGGTCGCGCACGATGTTGTAGCTAAAATCGTCCGTCTCGCCCCACACCACGCCGGGCTTCGCGCCGCCGCCGGCCATCCACAGGCTGTAGCAGCGCGGGTGGTGATCGCGGCCATAATCCGTCGCGGTCAACTTCCCTTGGCTGTAAATCGTGCGGCCGAACTCACCGCCCCAGATCACGAGCGTATCGTCCAACATGCCACGTTGCTTCAAATCCTGCACCAAGCCGTACAGCGCTTGATCGACGTCCTTGCACTGCGCGGGCAGCACTTCCGGCAAGTTCCCGTGCACGTCCCAGCCGCGCATGTATAGCTGCACGAAGCGCACGCCGCGCTCGGCCAAGCGCCGCGCCATCAGCGCTTGATTCGCGAAGGTGCCGGGCTTCTTGGCTTCTTCCCCGTAAAGCTTGTAGGTGCTCTCCGGCTCCTTGGAGAGATCCGTCAAATCCGGAACGCTCGCCTGCATGCGAAAGGCCATCTCGTACTGCGCGATGCGGCTCTTCGTCTCGGGGTCGGCGAAACGGTCGTAGGTAATCTGATTCAGCTGGCCCAGCGAATCGAGCATCTTGCGGCGTACTTCCGTGGGCACGCCGTCGGGATTCTTCACATAGAGCACGGCATCGCCCGCGCTCCGCAAGGCCACGCCGGCGTACTGCGCGCTCAAGAACCCCGCGCTCCAAAGCCGCGCGCTGATCGCTTGTACGTTCGCCTTGGGATGCGTGTGGTTCGCGTTCAGGACGACGAAGGTGGGCAGATCCTGGTTCATGCTGCCCAATCCGTAGGCGACCCAACTGCCGATGCACGGCTTGCCCGCCACCTGATTACCGGTCTGAATAAACGTAATCGCCGGCTCGTGATTGATCGCCTCGGTATGCATCGTACGGATGATCGTGAGGTCGTCCGCCATCTTCGCGACATTCGGCAGCAACTCACTGATCCACGCGCCACTTTTGCCATGTTGCGCGAACTTGAAGACGGAAGGCGCGATGGGGAAGCGGCTCTGCCCGCTGGTCATCGTCGTCAGCCGTTGCCCCTGGCGGATGCTTTCGGGCAAGTCTTTATCGAAGTAGTCCTTCATTTTCGGCTTGTAGTCGAAGAGATCCATCTGCGGCGGCGCGCCCACCATATGCAGGTAGATGCAGCGCTTCGCCTTGGGCGCGAAATGTGGGAGCGCGGGCGAACCGGTTTCCGCCATTCCGTTCAACGAGGCCAATGCCAGCGCGCCAATCCCTTGTCCGCCACGCCGCAGCAACTGCCGGCGGGTCTCGAGCAGTACGGCTTGGCTTTCCAGATCGTGCGTCTTCATTTGTTCAGTACCTCGTCGAGATTTAGCAGCTGATTCGTCAACATCGTTAGAGCGGCGTGCTCCGTGGCCGGCACTTTCGTATCCACGGGCCACTCGCCGGTGGCCACCAACTTCTTGGCGTCCGCGGGCTGCGAATCGTAGTGGCGCAGGAATTCGCGGTAGGCGGCCTTTGAAATTTCCCGCTCCTTGTCGCTGAAGCGGCGCGTGACCAAGCGTTCCGTCAGGAAGTCCAATTGGCGGTCGAAGTCGTTCTTGTGCGCTTTGATCGCTTGGCCAGCCAGCACCCGAGCGGCTTCCACGAACTGCACATCGTTCATCGTCAGAAGCGCCTGGAGCGGTGTATTCGTGCGTTCGCGCTTCACGGTGCAGTTTTCGCGCGAAGGCGCGTTGAAGATATCCATCGAAGGCGGCGGCGCGCTGCGCTTCCAGAAGGTATACATGCTGCGGCGGTACAAGCCTTCGCCATGATCTTGCTGGTAGAAACGCGTATCGCTCTGCTCCATGGCGACGGTTTCCCAGATCTTCTCCGGCTGATAGGGCCGCACGCTGGGACCGCCGATCTTGCGCACCAGCAAACCGCTCGCCGCGAGCGCATAGTCGCGCACCATTTCGCCATCCATGCGGAAACGTGGGCCGCGGGCAAGCAAGCGATTGTCCGGATCGACGCGCATCTTTTCTTCCGTCGCCACGGCCTGCTGCCGGTAGGTGGCGCTCGTCACCAGCAAGCGCATCATATGGCTCACGTCCCAGCCGCTCTCGCGGAACTCGACGGCAAGCCAGTCCAACAATTCCGGATGGCTGGGCGGTTCGCCTTGGCTGCCGAAGTCATCGGCGGTCTTCACCAAGCCCGTACCGAAAACTTCCTGCCAATATCGGTTTACCGCCACGCGCGCAAAGAGCGGATTCTCCTTCTGCAAGAGCCACTCCGCCAAACCGAGACGGTTTTTCGGGAACTTGTTGCCCAAACCGCCCAATACTTCGGGTACATCCGCCAGCACCTTATCGCGCGGTTGATCGTACATGCCGCGGAACAAGATGTTCGCGCTCGGCATTTGGTCTTGCCGCTCCACCATGACGTGCGTCACGCTGCCGCGCTTCAGGATCTCCTTATGCTCGCGCTCCAGCGCCGCGATGCGCTCCATCTCCTCGCGCACCTTCTTATCCTTTTCAAAGGCGTCCCAGCGCGCCACCGCGAATGCGTTGCCCTTGCGCGCTTCGGGCAATAAACTCAGCAGGGTCACCTCTTCGCTCGAAAGCACGCGCTGGTAGACTCGCAGGTCTTCCAGCTTGCCGCCAGAGAACTTTCGCTTGCCGCCGTCCGTGCCAATGCGCATGGGCTCGCCCGTCGCAACGGAGCCACGCAGACCCGGCCGCGAGTTGTCGGTTCTTCCCTCCACCGCCACCCGAATCGCATTGAAGTAAACATCGAAGGAGTCCTTTTTGCGGCGCGAGCCGTCGTAAGTGATCACGACGTGATACCAGTTGCCGGGCTGCATCTTCGCGTTCGCCCCACTGCGCGCGGTGATCGATTCGTTCTCGTCCCCAAAGAAGCGGAACTGCGCCTGACGCCCCTGGATATCAAAGGACCAACCGCGTTTCTTCGCGGCTAGCTCCTCGGCGCCGTTGATCTTCGAAAGAAGCGTCCAGTTATCGTCCGGCTTGGGATAGTAAATTCTCGCGGCCAGAGTGAAGGGCTTGTCCGCGTCGATCCAATCGAAGTTCGTTTCTTCGCGCAAAGCCTGGCCGGGCTTTTGATCGACGGGCGACTCGATCGCGTCAATCCGCCAGGCAGCCTTGAGCCTCTTGCCTTCGCGAAACGCACCGGGCTTCCTCGCGTCGATCAAGCCGCCCATGCGGCCTCGCGCCGCGATCAACTCCGGCTCCACGCGCGGCCAGCGCGCCTCGTCTTGCTTAGCGGGTAGAAAGATCACCGGAGGCGTGTCCGAGATGTTGCCATCCAGCGGCTTCTGCGTCGTGTTGCGGAAGAAGGCCGCCATCGAATAAAAATCCTTCTGCAAGATCGGATCGAACTTGTGATCGTGGCAAGTCGCGCAGCCCACGGTCAAGCCCAGGAAGACCGTACCCGTCGTGTCCACGCGGTCCTTGGCGTACATGGCGGCCACTTCGTCCTCGATCACGCCGCCTTCATTCGTCGTAACGTTGTTGCGATGAAATCCCGAGGCGATCCACTGCTCCACCGTGCGGTTCGGCATTAAGTCCCCCGCGATCTGATCGCGCGTGAAGCGGTCGAAGCGCGTGTTTTGATTGAAGGCGCGGATCACGTAATCGCGGTACTGCCACATCTCGCGGTAGTTGTCGATGTGCAGGCCGTGCGTGTCGGCGTAGCGCGCCGCGTCGAGCCAATAGCGCGCGCGATGCTCGCCATAGTGCGGGCTCGCCATGAGTTTCGCCACGTACTGTTCGTAGGCGTCGGGACGCGTGTCGGCCAGGAAAACTTCGACGTCCTTCGGCTCCGGCGGCAACCCGGTTAGATCCAAACTCACTCGGCGCGCGAGTGTGCGGCGGTCCGCTTCGGCGGCGGGCGTTAGGCCCTCCTTCTCCAGCCGCGCGAGGATAAAGCGGTCCAGCGGATTCCGCACCCAAGCTTCGTTCTTCACGGCGGGCGGCGCGTGGCGCTCCGGCGCGAGAAACGCCCAATGCTCTTTCCAAGGGGCGCCCTCGGCGATCCATTGCTTCAACGTCGCTATCTGTTTCGGAGACAAGGTCTTGTGCGCTTGCGGTGGCGGCATCCGCAGCGCGGGCTTCGCGTGCTCAATTCGCTTCAGGATCGCGCTGTCTTCCGGCTTGCCCGGCACAATTGCCGCGCCGTTTTTGCGCGATTCGAACGCGGCGGCTTTCAGATCCAGGCGCAAGCCCGCCATGCGCGTCGAGGCGTCGGGCCCGTGGCAATGGAAGCAAGCGTCCGATAGAACCGGCCGCACTTCCTTGGCGAAATCCACCGCTCCCCACGCCACCGGATGCGACAGTGAAACGTTCCACGTAACGATCCATGCGGCGGCCGCCGCCAGCAAATACAGCGCTCTCATTTGCTTCTTATCTTATTAAACTGGTGGTGATGCTCGTCGTGCGCCGCTGTGCGCTATCGTGTGCGCTCCTTGTCGTAGCGGCATGCTTGGCTTGGTCCCAGGCCAGCCCCTTGACAGCCATCAGGAACCACCCTCGCGTGATCGAATCCGAACGCCTCTACGCCCTCGGCCAGAAGCAAGTCCGCGAAGGCAACGCCGCCGAAGCACGTTCCCTCTTCGACCAAGCGATCCTGCACCTCCTCGGCACGCCCGCCGATGACCCCGCGCGCTTGGTCCTCGACCGTTACATCCAAGACCTCGCCGAAAAGATCTATCTGATCGATCTCGATAACCTCGGCGCCGCGCGGCAACTCGACGAGATCCGTTTCGACAAATCCCCTCTCGACGAAATCCGCGAGATGACCTTCCCCGTCGATCCCGCGCTCAAGTCGAAGGTCCAACTCGATCTCCAGTCCACGCAATCGCAATTGCCGCTCGTCTTAAACGATACGGTCCTCGGCTTCCTCAACTACTTCGCCAACGGGCGGGGACGCAGCACTCTCGAGGGCGCGCTGCGCCGCTCCGGCAAGTACCGCCCGATGATCTTCCGCATCCTCGCCGAAGAAGGCGTCCCGCCCGAACTGATCTATCTCGCGCAAGCCGAATCCGGCTTCCTCCCGCGCGCCGTTAGCTATAAGGCCGCCGTCGGCATGTGGCAGTTCATCAAGGACACGGGCCGCCAATATGGCCTCGTGCAAACTCCCTTCACCGACGACCGTCTCGACCCCGAACGCGCCACGCGCGCCGCCGCCCGCCACCTCCGCGATCTCTACAACGATCTCGGCGACTGGCACCTCGCTCTCGCCGCCTACAACTGCGGCGCCGGATGCGTGGACCGCGCCGTGCAGAAGACCGCCTACGCCGACTTCTGGGAACTCCGCAGCCGCCACGCCGTCCCCATCGAAACCACCAACTACGTGCCCATCATCGTCGCGCTCACCATCATCATGAAGAACCCCGCACACTATGGGCTTGAGAACTTCCAGATGGAAGCGCCGCAGGAGTACGACACGATTGAGGTCTACTCGCCCACGAGCCTGCAACTCGCCGCCGATGCCGCCGGTATCGCGCTTCCCGAGATGGAAGACCTGAACCCCGCCATCCTGCGCCGCATCGTGCCCGCGGGTTACTTCCTCCGCGTGCCCAAAGGAATGGGGCAAACGGTGCAGCAGCGCATGAACATCGTGCCCGCCGCGAAGCGCGAGTCCTGGCGCCTATATCCGGCGCAACCCGGCGACAACGCCGAAAGCATCGCGCGGCGCTACTACCTCAGCACCAGCGCGCTCGAAGAAGCCAATCCGCAGCTTGCCGATACCCTCTCGGCGGGTGGCTATCTGGCTATCCCGCAGATTGCGCCCAAACCCATTGTTCGCAAAGCCGCGCGCGCCAAGGCGCCCGTTCGCCGGATTACGGCCAAGCGTCCGGCGGCCAAGAAGCCCGTGGCCAGGAAAAAGCGCTAAAGCGGCCCGGGCCGGTAAGTGATCTTCCGCCCGCCCCGCTCCAAGCCGAGTTCCAGCGAAAATTCCTGCAAAGGCTTCCCAAGATTCGTGGGGATCGCGAACAGCTCCAGCACCCGTGCCTTGCTCCTCCGCCGTTCCACCAAGGTCCACTGCTTGCTCAGTTCGCGCAGTTGTTCCGCGTAGGGCATCGCGTTGACGCTATCCAGTAATATGTAACTCACGGGAACCGCGTCCAATAGCTCGCGTACTTGCGAGGCGTTTTCGTATCGCATCGACAAACGCTTTCCATTCCAATCCTGCTGGCTGAACATTCGCGACCCACGCAACACCACACTTTCCCTCTTCGCATCGCGGTCCAAGGTCTGCGCCACCATCGCCCCTTCACCCACACTATCGCTCGCCACCAGAAGCGCCGGCGGCTTTGCCGCTAGCGTTTCCGCCATGCCACGAAAGCCCTTCACGCTATCGATGGGCACAGGGTCTCGCAACGCGAAAAACAGCGCCAACAAACCAAACTCCATCGTTCCAGGCCAAATCATCGCCGGCAGTAGCAACAGCACGCCCATGAACGGCAACGCTATCGCCATGGCGCGATCTTCAAAACTCAAACCCGAAACCAAGAGAAACATCAATGTGCTTCCTAGGATGCTCACGGAGAATGCCCACCATCGCCGCGCTTGGCCTCGCGACCATATGGCCCCGCACACCACCCCCGCCAAGGCCAAAGACCAGACCAACCATGGCGCCGCCGCCCAAATATCACTCATTAATTCCCATCGCTTCGGAATAGCCCGCGCTAGATTCGCCTCCGTCAAGTTGCGAAGTGGGTAGCTGAAGCCGCTTCCCTTGGCCCACAAGTAAAACGGCGCGCTGCACAGGCATGTCGCCAGCGCCTCCCGCCAAGGCAGCTTCCTCCATTCACCGCACAACACTGGCGCGATGAGCAAAGCGGGCAAGATCATCCAAGCGTTCCCCTTTGACGAAATCGCGAGGCTCGCCGCCAGTACCAGCGCCCAGCCGCTTCCACCCCGCGCCCAAACCGCTCCCGCCGCCCAAGTCCATAGGATCGCGCCCCAATCGCTCAAAACCAATTCCGTGCAACGATGCAAAACCGGCAAGCTCAATAGCCACGCGCCGCTACCCAGCGCCAGTGCCCCGCTCAGAACGCCGCGCAGCCGCCACCACCAAACGCCAACGAAGGAAAAAGCCAGGAGCCAGTTCAAGCCATGCGCCTGCCAAATACCGGGGCCAACGAAACCGAACCACACCGCCTGTATCGCGTAGTAACCCGGTGGCCAATGCCCGATCGCGACCTTCGGATAGCGCGCATAGAATTGTTCGGCGAACCCGATCGGATTCTCGCCCAAATGGCCACGCACGTATTCGTAACCCATCACGCCCGTCACATAGTGCGCCGCTTCATCTGGATGCGAAGCGATCTCGTTGCCCTGCCAGTTCTGGGTGAGCTCGCGCACGGCCAGCACCAGTAACCCGCAGGCGAATGCCCACTCCAACCAACGGAAATACTTCACTTCCACCCAGAAGCCTTCTCAGTCCACTTTTTCAAGACTCCGAGTTCTTTCTTCGGCAGCTTACCGCTGGGCGGCATCGTCTCCCGACCCTTCCCGCTCACCATCAACCAAATGCGTTCCGGCACATCCTCGTCCCACTCCGCGGGCCGGTCCAAACGCAACCCGGCCTTCGCGTCCTCCCCATGGCAGCGGTAACAGTGTTGCTCAAGGATTCGCTTGACGTCGCGAGGCAATTCTTGCGCGTTCAACGCAAGGCCCATCAGGCATATCCTAAAGAGCAATACGTAAAATCCCAATGCGATCCTGCCTTCTTTTCTTCATCGCCGCTCTCCAACTGATTTTCGCGCAACCCGGCGGGCGCCCCGCGCTCAACTCCATCCGCCTCGAACGCCACAAGGCCGTTCCCATGCGCGACGGTGTCACGCTCTATTGCGACGCCTACCTTCCGCTCAAACCCGGCAAGTATCCCACCATCATCGTCCGCACTCCCTACGGCGTTCAACGCGATGGCGCGCACGAAACCCTCGTCAAGTTCGCGCAGAACGGCTACGCCACGCTCATGATGGACGTGCGCGGCCGCTATGAATCCGACGGCAAGTGGGAACCCTTCCGCACCGAGGCCCAGGACGGATACGATACCGTCGAATGGGCCGCCGCGCAGCCGTTCTCCAATGGCAAAGTCGGCTTGCAAGGTGGTTCGTACTTGGGCCACGTCCAATGGGCCGCCGCTTCCCAACAGCCGCCCCACCTCGTCGCTATCTTCCCCGCCGTCGCCTCCACCAACCTCTACGCCAACTGGATCACCTACGGCGGCGCTTTCCGCCTCAGCTTTAACTACGGCTGGGGCGTCGTCCGCATGCCGCACCGCATCATGCTCCCGCAGTATTGGCACACCGAAGCCTTCATGCCGGAAGAGCAAAAGTACGAAAACATCCTCTGGCACTTGCCGCTCATGACCGGCGACACTCGCTCCGCCGGCAACGCCGTACAGCACTATCGCGACTGGCTCGCCCACCCCGACTACGACCAGTACTGGAAGGCCATCTCCGACGAAGAACGCATCGACAAGATCAAAGTCCCCGCTCACACCTTCGGCGGCTGGTTCGACATCTTCTTGCAAGGCACCCTCGACGGCTACACCCTCATGAAAAAGAAAGCCGCCACCGAAGCCGCCCGCCAACACACCCGCATGATCGTCGGCCCTTGGGGCCACGGAGCTTCACGCAAATTCGGCGACGTCGATTTCGGCGAGCATGCCTACGTCGCGCAATTCGAGGAAGAGTTGAAGTTTTTCGACTACCACCTCAAAGGCATCCAGAACGGCCTCGACAAAGAGCCCCCCGTCAAGATCTACTACATGGGCGCGAACGTCTGGAAGCAGCACACCGATTGGCCCGTACCCAACACGCAGTACAAGGACCTTTTCCTCTCGCAACCGGGCGAACTCTCCTTCACGAAGCCCACACAAGCTTCGAAGTCCACCTACCGTTACGACCCCTTGAGCCCCGTCCCCACCCTCGGCGGCAACAACTGCTGCGGCACGCCCACCCTCGCCGGCCCCAAGGACCAGCGCCCCCTCGAACAACGCCAGGACGTCCTCATCTACACCAGCGAATACTTGACCGAAGCTCTCGCCGTCGCCGGCCCAGTCAGCATGAAACTCCACGCCGCGACCGACGGCCCCGACACCGACTGGATGGTGAAGCTGATCGACGTCTATCCCAACGGATTCTCCTTCCCCGTCGCCGAAGGAATCCTCCGCGCGCGCTACCGCAACGGTTACGAGAAGCAGGAACTTCTCACGCCTAACCAAACTTACGAATTCAAGATCCCCATGGCGGGCACTGCAAACGTCTTCCAGAAGGGCCACCGCATCCGCGTCCTCATCACCAGTTCGAACTACCCGCAGTTTGATCGCAATCCCAACACCGGCGAGCCCTTCGCGAAATCCGATAGGGTGCGCGTCGCGAATCAGTCGATTCATCACGGCGCGGCGACGCCCAGCGCCATCGTTCTGCCCGTGGTTCCACTACCCTAGTAGCTTGCGCTACATCGCGGCACTCTTAATCTGCGCGGCCACGCTCGCCGCGCAACAACCACGTATCGTTTCCACGGCGCCCGGGCTCACCGAGATCCTCTTCGCTCTTGGCCTGGGCAACCAAGTCGTGGGCGTTAGCGAGTATTGTGTTTTCCCCGAAGCCGCCAAGTCTAAACCCAAAGTCGGCAACTTCCTGCAACCCAACCTCGAAGCCATCGCCGCGCTCAAGCCCAACCTGGTCTACATTATCAAGAACCCCGTCCGTCTCAAGCAACGCCTAGAGTCGTTGAAGCTCCGTGTCGAGGAACTCGACCTCGAAACCATCCCCGGCATCCTCGCCGCCATCGAATCCATCGGCGCGCGGAACAACAAAGCCCGCGAAGCCGCCACTCTCAAGTCCACCCTCGAACAACGCCTAGCTCGTCTCAAAGCCCGCGTCACTCGACGGCATAAAATAGCCTTCCTCGTCGGCCGCACTCCCCAACGTCTCGAAGGCATGATCGCCGTCGGCCGCGGCGGCTACCTCGACAGCCTCCTCAGCGCCGCTGGCGGCGACAACATCTTCAGCGACGCCGGCAACATGTATCCGAAGATTTCGATCGAACAACTCCTTGCCCGCCAACCCAACGCCATCTTTGAAATGGGCGACAGCGTCCACGAAGGTAAGAGCACGACGAACTACCAAGCCGAAGTCCTCCGCGTGTGGTCCACGCTCCCCGCGCTCAACGCTGTAAAGAACAAGCGCGTCTTCCCCCTCAACGACAGCGTCTTCGTCGTCCCCGGCCCGCGCTTCATTGAGGCCGCCGAGCGCTTCTACGAAATGCTCCAAGGCGCGAAGCCCTAAATGCCCTCGATCTACGAAGTCCGCCAGGCTGGCCTCAACAAAGGCGCCAAGTCTCTTCTGGCGGACATCAACTTCACTCTCAACGCCGGCGAATTCGTAGCCATCCTCGGCCCCAACGGCGCCGGCAAAAGCACGCTTCTCAAGCTGCTCTCCGGCCAAGAGCCCCCTACCCAAGGCCATGTCTTTCTCTCCAACCAAGACGTGACACAAATTCCCCGCCAGACCCTAGCCCGCCAAGTCGCCCTCGTCGAACCCACCCTCGATCTCCCCTTCGCCCTGCGCGCCGAAGAGCTCGTCATGATGGGCCGCGCGCCGCATTCCGGCCATTGGTTTGAAAGCGAGGAGGACCACCGCCAAACCAACCAAGCCCTCAGAACGATGGATTGCGAATCCCTCCGCCACCGGGACTTTCGAACTCTGTCGAATGGCGAAAAACAAAGAGTCCTCGTAGCCAGCGCCCTCGCGCAACAACCCTGCGTCCTCCTCCTCGACGAACCCGCGGCCTTCCTTGACCTGGCCCACCAACGCGATCTCTTCGCTACTCTCAACAAGCTCGCCGCCCAAGGCTATCTAATCGTCGCCGTCACTCACGACTGGAATCTCGCCGCTGCGTGGGCCTCGCGTATCTTGCTATTGAAAGACGGCTGCCTCGCCGCCGACGGCACACCGAACGAACTCGCCAACCCCGAACTCCTCAGCCAAGTCTTCGGCCTCCCCGTCGCGGTCCTCAGGGAGCCCGGCCAACCACCCTTCTTGCGGAACGCCCAATGAATCACGCTCCCCATGCCGCCGCCCGATCACGGCGCGAGATCCATCCTCGACACCCCCGCCTCATCCGCCGCACACCCCGCTCCCTCGCCCACACCTCCAGGGTCCCCTACAGCCATCAAACTATGACCCGCACGCACCTGCTGAACCGCCTCATTCCTCGCACACCCCATACCTCCGCTCGCCCATCCACCAGGCTCCGCAAGCGCAAGCAGCCACGCCCCCTCCGCCACCAACCATGACCCGCGCCACCCCCATCCTCCTCACCGCGCTCCTCACTTTTCTCGCCGCGCTCTTCCTCTGCCCCCTCATCGGCTCCAGCGAAATCTCCTTCTCCAAAGCGTGGTCGGGTGTCAGCCCCGACGCCGAGATTCTCTTTCGCGCTAGACTTCCGCGCGTGCTCCTCGCTCTGCTCGCCGGCGGCGCACTCGCGATGTCCGGAGTTCTCTTCCAAGCCTTGATGCGCGACGCCCTCGCCACGCCGGACACGCTCGGCGTCTCCAGCGGCGCGAGCCTTGGCGCCGTCACCGCCATCTGCTTCGGCCTCGAACTCGGCGTCTGGCCCGCCGCCCTAGCCGGCGCCAGCCTCACGCTGTTACTCGTCGTCGCCCTGGCCGGTCAAGGCCAACGCCTTTCGAGCTTCACGCTTCTCCTCGCCGGCATCACCATCAACGCGATGTGCGTCGCCCTCATGCTCTTCCTCCAAACCGTCACCACGCTCGGCCGCTCCCTCGCCATCACGCGCTGGCTCATGGGCGGCATCGATAGCGTCGAATACTCAACCCTCGCTATCCTCGCCATACTCATCCTCCCCGCCGCCGCGCTACTCACAACGAAGGCCCGCGCCTGGAACCTCCTCGCCGTTGGCGCCGATTGGGCCGCCGCCAAAGGCCTCGACACGAAGTCCAACCTCCGTTGGGGCTACGGTCTCGGCAGCCTTCTCGCCGGCGCCGTCACCGCCATCACCGGCCCCATCGGCTTCGCCGGCCTCATCGTCCCCCACCTGCTCCGCATGTCCATCGGTACGGACCACCGCGTCCTCCTCCCCGCCGCCTTCCTCTTTGGCGGCGCCTTCCTCGCCGTTTGCGACGCCGCCGCCCGTACCCTCTTCGCGCCCAACGAACTGCCCGCCGGTGTCGTCACTGCCTTGCTCGGTGGACCCTTCTTTCTCTGGCTTCTCCACTCGCGTTCTACAATGAAGGTTTGACCCACAAACTCGTCCTAGAGAACCTGAAACACAGGCCCCTCCGGACCTTCCTCGTAGTCTTCGCCATCGCCGTCCAGGTCAATCTGATCCTCACCCTCGTCGGAATGAGCTACGGCATGTTGGGCGATTTCCAGCGCCGCAGCCGCGGCGTCAACGCCGACATCATCGTTCGCCCTCCCAATACCAGCGCCCTATCCATTGGCGTCCCGTCCATGAAGGAAGCCATGGTTAAGTTCTTCCGCGAACAACCGCACGTCACGGACGCCATGGGCGTCACCGTCCATAACATGGAGGGCTTCCTTAATAGCGTCACCGGTGTCGACCCCAAGAAGTTCGACACGTTTACCGGCGGCTTCGTCTACAAGGAAGGCGGCCCTTGGAAGAACGCCAACGACGTCGTCGTCGACGAATACTACGCCGCCCAACGCAAGCTGAAGGCTGGCTCCACCACCAAGTTCATGAACCGCGATTGGAACGTCTCAGGAATTGTCGAAAGCGGCAAGATGAGCCGCCTTTTCCTCCCCATCGCGCTCTTGCAAGAACTCACCGCCAACGAAGGCAAGTACAGCACAATTTACTTAAAGGTCGACCGGAAAGAGAACATCGACCCCGTCATCCAACGACTCAAGAGCCTCGAACCCCTCAAGGATTACCCCATATATTCGCTCGAAGAGTTCACGTCGCTCATCAGCATTGACAACGCCCCCGGCCTCCGTCCTTTCCTCAACGTCATCGTAGGCCTCGCCGTCATCGTCGGTTTCCTCGTCGTCTTCTTGAGCTTCTACACCGCCGTCCTCGAACGCACCCGCGAAATCGGAATCCTGAAGTCCCTCGGCGCCACGCCCATGTACGTGGTCGGCCTTCTCTTCAGGGAAGCCATCGCCCTCAGCCTCATCGGCAGCTTCCTCGGCATCCTCATGAGCTACGCCTCCAAGTGGCTCATTCACACCTTGGTCCCCGCCAGCCTGCAAATGCAAATTGTCTTCGAGTGGTGGCCTAACGCTACCTTGATCGCCATCGGCGCGTCTCTCGTCGGCGCTCTCTACCCAGGCTTCAAAGCCGCCAAGCAAGACGCGATCGAGGCCCTCTCCTATGAATAAGCCGATGATCGAAATCAAGGACCTCAAGAAGACCTATCGCGTCGGCGAAGTCGAAGTCCACGCTCTTCGCGGCGTCGACCTCAGCGTCGCCCCCGGCGAGTTCCTCGCCATCGTCGGTCACTCGGGTTCCGGCAAGTCCACGCTCTTCAACATCCTCGGCGGCCTCACGCCCGCTACCTCCGGCACGGCTCGCATCGGCGACCTCAACATCATGGGCCTCTCCGATTTGGAACTCACCAAGATGCGCCGCGGCACCGTCGGCTTCGTCTTCCAGAAGTACAACCTCCTGCCCACTTTGAGCGCCCGCGACAACATCGCCCTCGCCGGCGCGCTCTCCGGAGTCAACCACATCGACGAGCCGTGGTTCCAAGACATCCTCGAGTCCCTCGGCCTGCGCTCCCGCCTCCACCACAAGCCCCGCGCCATGTCCGGCGGCGAGCAGCAACGTGTCGCCATTGCCCGCGCCCTCGTCAACAAGCCCAAGGTTCTCTTGGCCGACGAACCCACCGGCAACCTCGACACCGAAAATTCCAACGCCGTCCTCAACATCCTTCGCAGCCTCAACAAGCAATTCCAGCAAACGATCCTGATGATCACCCACAACCCCGAGGCCGCCGACTTCGCCGACCGCAAAGTCCGCATGCGCGACGGGCGTGTCGCTGAAACCGTTTAGCCCCGCTAAACCCAACTTTCATCGAAACTGCATTTTTTGTTGACCCACTAAACCCTAGCGCCTACCCTAAAAGAGTCGCCGGTGCGCCCATCGCAAAACGAATGGTGCGCCGTAAGAGGGAATCCGGTAAGAAGCCGGAACTGCCCCGCAGCGGTAATCAGGAACGACCCTCACACCAAGGCACTGGCAAGCGAAGTTTGCTGGGAAGCCGTGAGCACTAGGCAAGCCCTCCCGCCTGAAAGTCCGAACATCTGCCGGTGATGTATCTTCCGAACCTCCGAAGGGGAGCCATGCGGACCATCGCCATTTTTCTGCTCACGTTCAGCGCATTCGCGCAAGAAACATTCACTTACTCTGGACGCGTCGACGACCCGAACGGCCGCCCCATTCCCGGCGCCACCGTTCGCATCCACGCCGCCTCGCAATTGATGCGGGAAGTCCGCACGGATAGCAACGGCAACTTTCGCCTCGCTCTTCCCCTGCGCGCCGCCGTCCTCTTGAGCGCCGAATCCGAAGGCCTCGCCCTCCAAGAAGCTCTGCCCCTCGACGAAGTCAAACAAAACCTCGTCCTCATCCTCCAACCCCGCGCCCTCCGCAATTCCATCACCGTTACCGCCTTGGGCCAAGCCGCTTCCATCGACGACACCGGTAAGGCCATCGATACCCTCGACGCCGAATCCCTCGCCCGCCGCAACGAACTCTTCTTCCTCGAATCCATGCGCCTCACCCCCGGCCTCCAAGTCCAGCAAATCGGCGGCCCCGGCGCACCCTCCCGCATCGTCACCCGCGGCCTCCGCTCCGCCGACACCGCCATCCTGATCGACGGCTTCCGCTATCGCGACATCACCTCCACCCAAGGCGACGCCTCCGCGCTGCAACCGGATCTCCTCGTCGTCAACCCCGACCGCTTTGAAGCTTGCCGCGGCAGCGAAAGCTCTCTCTATGGCACCCACGCGATCGGCGGCGTCATTAACATCGCCGGCAATCAAGGCGGCGGACCGCTACGCGGCGAACTCGACTTCGAAGGCGGCGGTCTCGGCCTCCTCCGCGGCCTCGCCAAAGCCAGTGGCGGGCAAGACAAGTGGCAATGGACCGCCGCACTGTCGCATTTGAACGTCTTGAACGGCATCGACGGCAACGACACCTACCGCAACTCAGGCTCCCAATCCTTCGTCCGCTACATCGCGACATCCAAGACCAGCCTGAGCGCCCGCTTCTTCTCCACCGAAGCCTTCTCCCAATACAACAGCGGCCCCGGAGCGCGCGGCGGCGTCACCCTTCCTCCCGGCACCATTCCCGGCACTTTCGATTTCTACAACCCCCAGATCAACGACCCCGATGCCCGCCGCGCCACCCGCACGCTGATGGCCCTCGCGGGCCTCGACCACCAATTCACGCCCCAATCCAATCTGCGCCTCCAATACAACCGCCTACACTCCAACCGCTACGACGCCAACGGCCCCGGCGGCCAAGGCTTCCAGGCGCGCATCCGCGACTTCAATCGTTGGAAGGGTGACCTCGACACCATCGCCGCCCGCTACACTCTTGAGTCCTTCCTAGCCGGCTACGAATTCGAACGCGAACACTTCTACAACTTCGGTGAAGACGGCACGGCCATCAACCGCCGCCAAGTTGGCGTCACGCAGTTATCCAACGCCGTCTACGCCGCCCAACGCCTCACGCTCTTCCAACGCCTCATCGTCAACGCCAGCGGCCGCATCCAAGACTTCCGCCTCCGCCGTCCCAACTTCTACTCGTCGCCCGCCCTCTACGGCACAAACGGTTTTAGCGCCCCGCCGCGCGCCTACACCGGCGACATCAGCCTCGCCTACTTAATCACCCGCACGAACACAAAACTCCGCAGCCACTTCGGTAACGCGTACCGCGCGCCGTCGCTTTACGAACGCTTTGGCACGGCCTTGTTCTCCGGCCGTTACAGCATTTACGGCGACCCGAACTTGAAGCCCGACCGCGCCTTCTCCGTCGACTTCGGCCTCGACCAATACCTCTGGAGCAGCCGCCTCCGCGCCTCGGCCACTTACTTCTATACGCGCCTCGAACAGGTCATTGGCTTCGGCCCCGTCCCCCGCGAACCCTACGGCCGCACCAGCGGTTACTTCAACACCGGCGGCGGCATCTCGCGCGGCGTAGAAACCAGCTTCGCCGCCCAACCCACCAGAAAGCTCAGTTTCAACACCAGCTACACCTTCGTCAACGCCCTAGAACGCAATCCCATCTTCATCACCGGCGAGCTGAAACCCCAACGCGTCTTCCCCCACACTTTCGGCGCCACCGCCACCTACTTCTGGACCAAGAACTTCGACACCACTATGGACTTCTTCGCCGCGAGTTCTTACTTGGTCCCGTTCTTCGCGTCCAGCAACGGCAGCTTCGGCACCCGCGCCTTCCGCTTCGCCGGCCCCCGCAAACTAGACTTAGCTGCCCGCTACCGCATCCCCCTCAACGACCAACGCAACGTGGAACTCTTCACCCGCCTCGAAAACGTCAACAACCGCACCTACTACGAAGCCGGCTACCAAACCCCAGGCTTCTGGGGCACGGCGGGTATCCGCCTCCGCTTCTAGCGGCTTCAATGAAACTCGTGTGAGGCCATCGTGGCGGGATCGGCACGGAATGCTTCGACGCGGTCGACGCGGACGAAAACCGCTCCCGATTGATTTTGCAGTTCACCTTCGAGCACGACCAAGTGTTCGCCGGTAAGCACTAAGCGGTTCGCCTCGAACTCGTCCGGCTTGACGATTGCGTTGGAGATGCCCGTTTCGTCCTCAAGGCGGAGGAACGCGAAGCCTTTGGCCGTCTGTGGACGCTGACAAGTAAGGTCGGCGCCGCTTGATTCCCCGGGAGTGGGGTCAAAGGAGTCCACAACGCCAACGATGGCGCCGGCCTCGATGGTGGTGGTCAAGGCGAGGACTACGCGGTGCGGAAGGGTGGGCTAACCGGAGGAGCCCGAATCGACCGCGGCGATGGACCGAAGTAACCGCCTCAGGCTGCTTTCGAAACGCTTAGCGCTCAGAGGGAGCGCCTTCGTCGGTGGTTCTCCTTTCGCGACAGCGTATTCGGCGCGCGCCGCGCCATGGAAGGAAATGGCGGCGCGAGGAGCCCGGCCGGGCCATCCACAAGCAGACTCCGCGAAGCGGCCCGATCCCACTTTCCGTCAAGCTGCACGCCACCGCTGTGCCTGCGCATACGCTCTTTGCCCCTTTGCGAGCCGTGAATCGTACACAAAATCCCCTCGACCCCGGCGGCGTTCTCGTCGATGCTCGCGCGAGTGAGGGTCTTGTGCCCCTGGACCCTGAATTCGCGGCTTCGGCGCGATGACGTGATTCGGGGCCGGTTTTCCCTTACTGGCTTGGAGGATCACATGAAGACAAAAAAACCGAAAAACATCGTTTGGCAGTTTCCGCCGGAAGGCACGGTGAAATCGCATCGCGTCAAGACCGGCGACAACTGGTGGAAGCTGGCGGCGCAGTACGGCTTTGCCGATCCGTGGACGATTATCGAGTTCAATTACCGGACGCGCGTGCCGGAGGAAGTGAACTGGTACTTGGAGCGTCTGGTCGGCTGCACGAAGTCGAACGACGGGATCAACTACTCTTTCGACTCGTCGGATTCGTTCGGGATGATCTACATTCCACCCAAGGATTGGAAAGGTTTCAAGAGTGAGCCGCTAGAAATCCTGGCGGCTGTGGCGAGCACGGCGCTGTTCGACATTCTGGGATACGAGGTGCCTTTCGTGGACGCAATGAATATCAACTACACCTGGGATCGCGCGGTGTTCGCGGTGGCCGACGAGAATCTTCCCGTTCCGGCGGAATACAACTACAACAACATCCTGTTCCTGCGCGTTCCCAAAACGCCAGGGCGGGTAGGGACCTTCGACCGGTTGATGTTGGCGAAGGAAGCCTGCCACTTCGCCTATGGCAAGCATGCGCGGAACGTTCCGTTCTCCTCGTATACGGAGGCGGTCTCACTGGTTTGCGGGCGCGGCTTTCACCTGTCGATTCCGGAGTGGCGCAAGCTGCCATACTCGCCAGTGCAGTTCATTCGTTCGACGCGGCCGCAAGAAGTTTATGCGGCTTTGGACAAGGTGTTGAACGATCACGGGAAGAATCCGGCTTCGGTGGATCTCAAGCCCGTTATGCGCATCGTTGAGCGCGAGCCTTTCTTCATGCAACGCCTGCATGGCTACTGGCCGCGGGGAGCGGCGCGGGCGGCTTGAATCGAATTTCGTCTAATCGCTTCGGAACTATTCGGCCTTATGGACCCTCCGCTCGCCGGACGGGCTGGAGATCTTACCAACCCATCAGGAAAGCGGGCGGCTATTTCGAGTTCGCCCCCGAGCGCGGATACGAAATTGCGAAGTGTACTTACGTATAAATCGGCGCGGCGTTCAATCTTCGAGACACGGCTCTGATCGATGCGCATGGTTTCGGCGATTTGCGTCTGCGTAATACGGCTAGCCTCGCGCAGGCGATGGAGCGGCATCTCGCTTAATGCCACCTCCGCGAGTTCGTCGGTCGACGCGCGGCGATCGGCCGGAATCGTCGCTGGAGTTCACTCCGCTTCTTCATGAAATCAATCCTTCTCTCACTAAACTTTTCCGGCATGCGAAACGTTGTCTTCGTGCCGGCGATTCTTCCCAGTTTTGTCCGCATCGGTTAGGAGAATCGCGTGACGCCGAGGATCAAAAACCTAGGGAATCCGATAAGGCCTGCCTTGGTGCTGCGCGCGAAGCTCCCGAGCAGGGCACGGGCTAATTGGATTGGTGTCGGAAAGCGGCGTACCAATCGCCGCCAACAATGACGGATGTTGAGGCCGATTGGGGGAGAGATGACCGAGGACGAATTGATCGATCAACTGCGGGAACGCAGCCGCGATCCTCGGCGGGCAACGAGCGCGGCGGGTTGGCCGGGCGATCACTGGCGGCAAGCCGAAACGTTTCCGCCTGCTTCCCCAGCAGTCGTTCAGCGCGCCCTGGAATTATTTGAGTTTCCGGTTCCGGCGGCGCTTGTGCGGATTTGGTCCGAAGTGGCGAATGATGGAGTCGGCCCCGGCTATGGGATCTATGTTTTGGAGGGTGGCCTCACGGACGAGGGTTTCTATTTGCCGCTGCCGGACCTTTACTCGGAGTATCGAGACGGCCCGGCATGGATCGAATTGATCGGCGAAGCTCGTGCATCGAGAAGCTTCCCCGTTTGCGACTAGGGGTGTTATAACGCCTCGGCCCTGGACTGCTCGGCGCCGGAAGACCGCATGATTCTCCTTACAGATAAGGGAGAGGTAATCGATCAGGGCGTCAGTTTCGCCCGGTGGATCGAAGACCGGCTGAATGGAATTGAGGTGGGGGCCGAAGATTACGGGCGGGCGGTGTAGTTCGTTTCAGTCTGGCGTCGAGTTGTTCTGGCCGCTCAATTGGCGGTGGAGGAGGGCGAGGCCGAGGCGGACTTCGCGGCTTACCGTCGATTTCGAAATTTCGAGGACTTCGGCGATTTCGTCTTCGGTGAGGCCGCCGAAGTACTTGAGTTCGATGACGCGGGCTTTGCGTTCGTCGAATTTGGCTAGAGCGCTGAGGGCGGAGTCGACGGCGAGGACCTCGACGGCGTCGTCGGTTGCAACGGCGGCGTTGTCGCCGAGAGTTACCTTGAAGGCGCCGCCGCCGCGTTTCTGGGCGTTGCGTCCGCGGGCGTGGTTGACGAGAATTTGGCGCATGAGCGTGGCGGCAGTTGCCAGGAAATGCGAGCGGCTGCGGTCGCCCATGTCCTTCTCGCATTCGGCGAGGCGGAGGTAGACTTCGTGAACTAGCGCGGTGGGTTGGAGGGTGTGGCCGGGTTTTTCGAGGCGCAGTTGATTCGCCGCGATCTTTTTGAGCTCCGCGTAGAGCAGGTTCGACATCTTGTCGAGCTCCGGCTTTTCTTCTCGCCGTTCGTCTGGCATGTGTCGTGTGCCGCTATCCTATTAGGAATCCTAAAGCCTCTATCCGGATGAAGAAACTACTAGCCCTCAACCGCGGCGAAATCGCCATTCGAATCTTCCGAGCCGCCAATGAGCTCGGGCTCCGTACCGTTGCAGTTTACTCGAAGGAGGATCGCCTCAGCTTACACCGTTTCAAGGCGGACGAAGCGTATCTAATTGGCGAGAACAAGGGGCCCATCGAAGCGTATCTCGACGCCGAAGGAATTGTGAAACTCGCGGCGGCGAATGGCGTGGACGCGATCCACCCGGGTTACGGTTTCTTGAGCGAGAATCCCGCGTTGCCGCGGGCTTGCGCGAAGTACGGCGTGACCTTTGTGGGGCCGACGCCCGAGATCTTGGATTCGTTGGGCGATAAAACGGCGGCGCGTAAGTTGGCCGAGAAGGCCGGCATTCGTGTCGTGCCGGGAACGCCGCAGGCGGTGACGAAGCAATCGGAGATCGATAAGGCGGCGAAGGAGATTGGATTTCCGCTGATCATTAAGGCGGCGTTCGGCGGCGGCGGGCGTGGCATGCGTATCGTCAACGACGCTTCGGAATTCAAGACGAAGATCGACGAGGCGCGGCGCGAGGCGGGCGCGGCGTTTGGGAACGATGCCGTCTTCATGGAGCGCTTCATTCGCGCGGCGAAACACATCGAGATACAGATCATCGCCGATAAGCACGGCAACGTGTTGCACCTTTATGAGCGCGATTGCTCCGTGCAACGGCGGCACCAGAAGGTCGTTGAAGTGGCGCCTGCCGTGAATCTCGATAACAGGATCCGGAAAGAGTTGGCGGACGCGGCGGTGGCGCTGGCGCGAACGGCGGGTTATGAGAATGCGGGGACGGTGGAGTTTCTCGTCGATGTAGACAGGCAAGAGTGGTATTTCATCGAGGTGAATCCGCGAGTGCAGGTGGAGCACACGGTGACCGAAATGGTAACCGGCATCGATATCGTGCGCACGCAGATTCAGATCGCGCAGGGACATGCGCTGCACGGGCCGGTGATCAATTTGCCGGCGCAGGAGCAGATTCCGCTGAATGGGTTTGCGCTGCAATGCCGCGTGACGACGGAGGATCCGGCGCAGAATTTTATTCCCGACTACGGGCGCATTCAGACCTACCGTTCGCCCGCGGGTTTCGGTATTCGATTGGATGGCGCTTCGGCTTATGGCGGCGCGGTGATCACGCCTTACTACGACAGCTTGCTGGTGAAGACTTCCTCGTGGGGCCGGGATTTCCCGCAGGCATGCCAGAGGATGGACCGGGCGCTGCGTGAGTTCCGCATTCGCGGCGTGAAGACGAACATTCCGTTCTTGGAGAACGTCGTTGGGCATCCGACATTCCAAGTGGGAAACGTTACGACGCGCTTCTTGGAAGAGACACCGTCGCTGTTTAAGTTCAAGGCGAAGCGCGATCGGGCGACGAAGCTTTTGAACTTCTTGGGCGAGACGATCGTGAACGGCAACCCGGAAGTGGCGGGTAAGACGCGGCCGCTATCCTTCCGCACGCCTCGCATTCCGGCGCTGAAGACGGAGGCGCCGCCGAAGGGCACGCGGCAGTTGCTCGACTCGCTGGGCGCGGAGAGGTTTGCCGAGTGGACGTTGCAACAGAAGCGTTTGCTGTTGACGGATACGACATTCCGGGATGCGCATCAATCGCTGATGGCGACGCGTATGCGGACTTACGACATGATGGCGATCGCGAATTTCGTGGCGCATAACTTGAGCGGATTGTATTCGCTCGAGATGTGGGGCGGGGCGACGTTTGACGTGTCGATGCGCTTTCTACTTGAAGATCCGTGGCAGCGTTTGCGGCGCTTGCGCGAGGCGATCCCAAATATTTGCTTTCAGATGTTGTTCCGCGCGTCGAACGCGGTGGGCTACACGGCGTATCCGGATAACGCGGTGCGCGAGTTCATCAAGGAAGCGGCGGCGCAGGGCATCGACATCTTCCGGATTTTCGATTCGCTGAATTGGTTGCCGAATATGAAGGTGGCGATTGAGGCGACGCGGAAGTCGGGGCGGGTCGCCGAGGCGGCGGTTTGTTATACGGGCGATATTTTGGATACGGCGCGGACGAAATATTCGCTTGGTTACTACGTGCGGATGGCGAAGGAGCTCGAAAAGATGGGCGCGCACGTGCTGGCGATTAAGGACATGGCGGGCCTCGCGAAGCCGTACGCGATTGAGACGCTGGTGAAGGCGTTGAAGGAAGAAATTGGGATTCCGATTCATTTCCACACGCACGATTCGAGCGGTTTGAACGCGGCTTCGATCTTGAAGGCGGCGGACGCGAAGGTGGATGTGGCGGACGCGGCGGTGGCGTCTATGTCGGGCTCGACTTCGCAACCGAACTTGAATAGCGTGGTGGCTTCGCTGGCGCACACGAAGCGTGATACCGGGATCTCAAGCGATGCTCTGCTCGCTTACAGCGAGTATTGGGAGGCGGTGCGGCATAACTACTCGGCGTTCGATACCAGTCCGCGGCATGGCTTAGCGGACTTGTACATTCACGAGATGCCGGGCGGGCAGTATACGAATTTGCGCGAACAGGCCGAGCAGATGGGCTTGGGGTCGCGTTGGCCGGAAGTGGCGCGGATGTACGCGGATGTGAATCAGGCGTTTGGCGACATTGTGAAGGTGACGCCGTCGAGCAAAGTGGTCGGCGATTTGGCGTTGTATTTGATCAGCCGGGGGATGTCGATCGGCGAGTTTCTCGCGTTACCGGCCGATCACAGTTTGACGTTGCCGAATTCGGTGATCGATATGTTCGAAGGTTCGCTGGGCGAGCCGGAGGGCGGCTGGCCAAAGAAGGTTTCGAGCATCATTCTGCAGGGGCGGAAGGCGGTGAAGGGCAGGCCGGGGGCGAAGCTGGCGCCGGTGGATTTGGAGGAGACCGCGGCGGCGATCGAGAAGAAGATCGGGCATAAGCCGAACTCCGGGGACTTGATGAGTTACATCATGTATCCGGACGTGTTTACGAAGTTCGCGAAGTCGCGGAATACTTATGGCGATGTCGAGGTGTTGCCTTCGACGGCGTTCTTCTATGGGATGAGCCGCGGCGAGGAAATTACTTTCGATATCGAGGCGGGGAAGACGTTGATCTTGAAGTTCTTGACGACGTCGGAGCCGCATCCGGATGGGACGCGGACGGTGTTCTTTGAGTTGAACGGCCAGCCGCGCGAGGTGCAGATTCGCGATAAGAGTTTGAAGGCGGCGACGGCGGAGCGGGCCAAGGCGGATACTTCGAACCCCGGCCATATTGCAGCGCCGATTCCCGGCGCGATTACGGCGATTCATACGCAGGCGGGGGCGCTGGTGAAGAAGGGCGACCGGCTGATTGTGATGGAAGCGATGAAGATGCAGACGACGGTGAGCGCGCCGCAGGATGGGAAGGTGAAAGAGATTTTGGTGCGGACGGGCGAGACCGTGGAGCCGAAGGATTTGTTAGTAGTGCTGGAATAAATCTTGTAACCGGTCGACTTTTTCCCGCGTAACAACAACAGCGCAGAGCCCCTTCCGTACGGGGAGGGACCTTCACGGGGAAAGGAGGCCGCCATGCGGTCTTACTCTAGGTTTGTCTTTTCGCTCAGTCTCGGCGTGGCCAGTCTACTGGCGCAGCCAATCCGTTTCGAATTGAATGTGGTGGACGTAACGGGCGCCGTTGTCACATCGGCGACCGCATCGCTCGCCTGCGGCAATGGCAAGTTCGCGCCCGTGTTGTCGGGCTCCGGCTTGTTCTTGGTGCATTTGCCTTCGGCGGCGGAATGTACCCTTTCGGTTTCGGCGCCTGGATTCAAGGCGAAGGTTATCAAGGGGATGCGGATCGAGAGCCGTCCGGTGTTTCGCACGACCGTGCAATTGGACGTTGGTTCGGTGGCGGAGGCGATTGAGGTGCAGGCGGGCGGGATGGGGAAAGGCGGCGGTGTCGGTTACGGCATGGGAGGCGGGTACGGTCCGGGTAGCGGCGGGAAGATAAGCGCGGGAATGATGGGAGGCCTGAGCTTTCCCGCTAGCCGATTTAGCACCGAGAACTACAGGAAAGTTGGCGAGAACGGATTCATCCCGGTTAAGCAGCAGGCGCTCTCGACGTTCTCCATAGATGCCGATACGGCTTCGTTCTCGAACACGCGGCGTTTTTTGCGCGAAGGGCAATTGCCGCCGCCCGATGCGGTCCGGGTGGAAGAGTTCTTGAACAATTTCCGTTACTCGTTCCCGGCGCCGGCGGGGCCGCATCCGGTGGCGGTGCATACGGAGGCGGGGCCGTGCCCTTGGCAGCCGAAGCACCAGCTCGCTATGGTTGGGCTGAAGACGAAGGCGTTGGACTCTTCAGATTTGCCGCCCGCGAATCTGGTTTTTCTGTTGGACGTGTCGGGCTCGATGAACGACCCGAGAAAGCTGCCTTTGTTGAAGCAGTCGTTCTCGCTGCTGGTTGAGCAACTGCGGCCGGAGGATAGCGTTGGAATCGTGGTGTACGCGGGGTCGTCGGGAGCGCTGCTCGAAGGCGCGAAGGGGAATGAGAAGCAGCGGATTCTCGACGTGCTGGACCGGCTGCAAGCGGGCGGCTCGACGAACGGCGCATCCGGCATTGTCTTGGCTTATCAGTTGGCGGAGAAGACGTTTCGTAAGGGCGGTAACAATCGCGTGATCCTGGCGACGGATGGCGACTTCAACGTCGGCGTTTCGTCGGACGGAGATTTGGTGCGGCTGATTGAGGAGAAGCGCAAGTCGGGAATTTTCTTGACCGTGCTTGGCTATGGAATGGGCAACTACAAGGACGGGAAGTTGGAGCAACTGGCGAATGCGGGGAATGGCAATTACGCGTACATCGACGAGATTCTAGAGGCGCGCAAATTTCTGGTGAAGGAATTCGGACAGAATCTGGTGACTGTCGCGAAGGATGTGAAGTTGCAGGTAGAGTTCAATCCGCGGCATGTCAAGGAGTACCGCTTGATCGGATACGAGAACCGGCTGATGCAGGCGCAGGAGTTCCGCGACGATAAGAAGGACGCGGGCGAATTGGGCAGCGGACACTCGGTGGTGGCGCTGTATGAGATCGTGCCGCACACGGCGGAGTCGATGGCGGGCGAGGTGGAGGATCTGCGTTACCAGAGAGAGGCCAAGGACGAACGGAAGCATAAGGACGAGTTGTTCTTTGTGCGGGTCCGGTATAAGGCGCCCGGCGCGGATGAGGCGAAGGAGTTTGCATCCCCGATGGAATCGAAGAAGGTGGAGGGGGTGCTTGCTTTGACGAGCGCGGACTTCCGCTTTGCGGCCGGGATCGCGGAATTTGCTCAGGTGCTGTCGAAGTCGAAGTGGGGCGGGGCATCGAGCTTGGAGAATGCGAGGGCGTTAATTCGAGGTTCTCTGGCTCAAGCGCCGGATGAGCAGCGGGCGCTGGTTCCGGGGATGATCGACCGGGCGATTGAGTTGGGGTCGCAGGCGCGGCAGCGGAGTTCGCTGGAGTAGCTTGCCGCTACCCGCCCGCCGCGATTTTCGATAGACTGGCGGCGATTCTTATGGAACGCCGAAGTTTGCTAAAGGCCGCCGCGGGCGGGTTGACGATTCTGAAGTCCGGGACGTTGCGTGGGCAGAACGCGCCGTCGAACAAGTTGAACGTGGCGCTGGTGGGGGTGTGGGGGCGTGGGACCGCGCACTACAACTCCCTGGTGCAGGAAAACGTCGTGGCGCTTTGCGACGTGAATGAGAAGCGCTACACGGAGGCGCAGGCGATTTGGCCCAAGGCGAAGACCTATTGGGACTGGCGGCGGATGATGGAGCAGAAAGATATCGAGGCCGTGGTGATTTGCACGGCGGATCATCATCATGCCTTCATCGCGAATTGGGCGATCAATCGCGGGATGCATGTTTTCTGCGAGAAGCCGTTGGGGATTTCGGTGGAAGAGACGCGTGTGGTGCGGGCGAATTATTTGAAGCATCGCGGGAAGATCGCGACGCAGCATGGGACGCAGCGCCATGCTTATCCGAATTTCGCGCGCTTGCGGGAGATGATTTTGGACGGGGCGATTGGGGATCTGAAGACCGTACACGCTTGGGATGCGCGGCAGTTGCCGCGGCCGGGCTATCCGGCCGAGCAGGGCGCGGTGCCGCAGGTGTTGCACTTCGACCAGTGGTTGGGGCCGTCGCCGATTCATCCTTACAGTCCGCAATACTTTGGCGGCTCGAATGGGTTGAATTGTCTGTTCTGGAACATGTATCGCGATTTCGGCGTGGGGCAGATTGGCGATATGGGCGCGCACACGATGGATTTGGCTTGGACGGCGATTGACGCGGGGGCGCCGGTGGCGGTGGAGGTGGATTCCGAGTTGACGGATAAGTTCAACCCGGATATCTGCCCGGTGAAGCTGAAGGCGACTTTCGATCATCCGGCGAATACTTGGCGGGGGCCGATACAGGTGGTTTGGTACCAGGGCGGGTTGAAGCCCGAGGCGCCGAAGGGTTATATCGATTTGAGCAAGGTGGGGAACGGGGCGATTTTCGAAGGGACGAAGGGTTCGATCTTCGCGGACTTTACGAGCCGGGTGTTGATTCCGAATAACGACGATGGGGATTTGACCTACTACACGGGCCGCAAGCGCGACGAACTTTTGCCGTTGGTGAATGGGACGGGGACGCGGACGCAGATGGTGGCGGCGCGGCCGGCTGGACGGCCTGGGGGCGCGGCGGCCTTACCGAAGGGATTTACGGCGATGCCGAGCGCGAACGCGGGGGCCAATGGCTTCGCGGACGTGCAGTTCACGGAGGATGGCTTGCCGGCGGCGTTGGGACTACCGAATGCTAACGTGGAGACGGTGCTGGCGGCGATGAAGGAGGGGAGGGCGCTGAATGTCGACCCGTTTCAATTGGATTGGCTGAACGCCTGTAAGGGACGTAACGACAAGGCGGTGCACGGGACGAGTACGAAGACGCATTGCGATTTCGATTACTCGGGGACGATGATTGAGCAGATGTTGCTGGGATTGATCGCGCATCGCATCGGCAAAAAATTGACGTACGATCCGGCGAGCGGGCGGATCACGAATTCGCTGGAGGCGAACGATTATCTGAAGCGGAAGTACCGTTCCGGGTGGACGTTGAACGGTTAGGTTTAGCTCGCTTTTGCCGTAGTGGCCACCATGCTCAGTTCTTCGAGAAGCAAATCGGCCGAGGAAGCTTGCTGGCGGAGGGCGAGCGCTTCCGCGCCGCGCAGCTTATTGGGAAGCGCGGTAAGTCGCAGGAGGCTCATTTGAAACTGCAGGTGTCGCAGGGCCTCTTGGGATTCTTGCGCGAGATGGGTTTCATGGCTCATGGGGAGGGAGGGGTTGGTGTTGGTTTCGATCATGGGACGCGTTATCGAGCGCAACGTGCTCAGTAGTACTTATCGGCCCAGCGGCCCAAATCGTTAGAAATTTTCTCAGGGTGGCTTCTCCTAGATGGCGTCTAGGGGTTTTCTAAGGTTTTTTCACTTTCCAGTTCCCCGCCGAATGACCCGATGAGGCTCAAAGAACTGGTTGGGCGGGACGTGGTGGCAGGCTCAAAAGGCAGGCTGTCGGGAAGTTTCGTCAAGAAAGGTAACGCTACACGAAACGGGCTTCCAGACCTGTTTGGGGGCAGGAACAAACGGTGGGATTCCAACTGCGGGGATCAACCCTATGTTCACTGAGCCTCGGGTCATGTCTACGCTTGTTTACATTGCAAGCGGTGTGCCAAACTTCGAGTCCTCCGGAAGCCGCGTTTCCGCCCAATTCTGTTTCGTTCCGGGACTTGCGGCCGGCTGGGATCCCGATTCTGGATCCTTGCGCGCGTGCGGTTTCATTCCGGGCTGACGGCTAGGCTAAATTTCTCGCCAGAAAGTAGAGAAACGTCTCCGGTCCTTGCATGACTATTTTGCCTAGAACGGTTTGACGCCCAAGAACAGGATCTTTTCGCTATGTCTGAGTATCCGCCAAAGCGTATCGGGTTTGAAGCCATCTTTCCAAATGCGTACAGGTGGGTAATGGCGGCGTTTGATCGGGGTGATCTTGCCGGGCGATGATTCGAGCGGGATATGTTCCGGCAGGCGCATACCACGCCGCGGTGTATTGAGCGGTTAGAGGTGAGCATTTTCTCATCCAAGAATGAGCCTGAAGAGTGAGGACTGAGGGGAACTCCTT